>ERZ1643249.21-NODE-21-length-266307-cov-54.745369_pt1 | contig 266307 bp, 279 predicted proteins | sample MGYA00579263_ERZ1643249 | MGnify/ENA primary metagenome ERZ1643249 (study PRJEB29033, sample SAMEA4952264) | chicken gut metagenome | biome: Broiler Chicken; feature: Gastrointestinal Tract; material: Caecum | place: Ireland | collected 2018 | study: Broiler...
CGTATATACGTGTGCCTATTTCTATATATTTTTCTATCTTTTATCCTCAATATGGCTTTTCTTAGGAACATAGGAACAGGCTATCGCCAAATGCTTGTTTTTCAAAGCTTTGCACCTGTTCCCAACCTTTATTCCCAGAGTCTCCAAAGATACAACGGAACGTTCCCAAGTTAGTCTGTCTGTTCCTTGCAGCGCACGAATGTCTTCTGCGGGCCGTAAAGAGGAAAGCGAGTTTTTCCGCTTTTGAGTCCTTGTATCGGCTCCCAGCCTCCAATCTTCATCAGGATGGATTCCACCTCATAGGAATCCGTCCGTTTGAGATTCTGCCGCTCTTTTCCAAAACACTCACACCAGATCTCCATGATGCAGACCTTCTCCCGGCGCACCGTTCCCGCTGTGGGCGCTCCATCAAACTCGCTGCCGCCAAGGAAACTTCTCCGCTGGTAGAGATCCATCCGATCCCAGTTTGCAGGAAGCAGTGTCTCCAGATACTCTGCGATCACACCTTCCCGGTCATCGGACTCCATCGCATCCTGCTGCATTACATAGGCGTCCGCCGCAACCCGGCCTTTCAGATACAACTCTTCTCCGTTATGGTAACGTTCCAGTGCCTCGGCCCAGACTTGATCCACCTCCTGTAGTTCCCACGGGTGGAACCGCCCATGCCCAGATACATGTACCGGCCAAAACCGCCGGTTCCCGGTAATGTCCCGCAGGAAACCTCCTTCGGAGTTTGTGCTTCCCACAATAATGCAGGATCTGGGGTGGCTCTCCACGGCCACGCCATAGGACTGCCGGAACTTGTCATCCGTTCTGGTGACAAAGGATTTCACCGTCTCCACGTCCACCTTTTTGATCCCGGCCAGTTCCCCCAGTTCCAAAATCCAGTATCCCTGCAGTTTCTCAGCTGCAGTTTTATCTTTCATATCGGAGATGGAAAGGCTGTCTGAATACCAGTCCTTTCCCAACAATGCAAACAAAGTGGATTTTCCGATCCCCTGCGGGCCGTTTAGCACAAGGATGGAATCAAACTTGATCCCCGGCTCATACACTCTGGCTACCGCAGCGGTAAAGGTTTTCCGGGTGACCGCACGGACGTAGGGTGTATCTTCCGCACCCAGATAGTCGATCAGGAGCGTATCTAGTCGTTCCGTCCCGTCCCACTGCAGGGTGGAGAAATATTCTTTGATGGGATGATAGAGCCGCTCCGCAGATACCACCGCCAGCAGGGCATCCTTAAACTTGGTAGGCGACCAGATCCCATAAACCCGTTCAAAATACAGCTTGGCACAGGAAAGATCCGTATCCCCCCAGCCGGGCTTCACCTGCCGCCACGGCAGAGGGCCGATCACATCCACCATGTTTTTAAATTCATTGAATACGATATTTTTAAGTTTTGGATCGTACCGGAGAATCAGCGCAATATTGGTAAGCGTGTCCTTCACCTTTCCCTGCTTGTCCAGTTCCAAAAGGGTCTGCCAATTTTCTCCATCTTCTTCCGTAAATTCGGCCTGTGCCGCTTCCGTCCTCTCTTTGGCAAGCTGTTCTTTTACCCGCTGATCTTGGATGGCAAATTCCTGCATGGCCTTAAAGGATGGCAGCTTCGCCGGATCGGTATCCTCACCTGCCTTTGCATCCAAGGTTCCGAATTTATGGATACGGACAACATCGAATGCGTTCATCAATCTCCCACAGGCCGGATCAGTGGCATGGTGACTGTATACGAAACGATCTTCATAAATCACAACACCAGCTTGTGAGTCAGCAGGGATGTAATCATACCGGCCGGACATGGCGCTATGTTTGTACACATCCGTCAGAAAAGTGTCGATTGCTTCCGTGATACTGTAAGCACGGCAGAAGGCTCCGACCACTCCCGGCTTTTCCAGTGGATCGGCCTGCTTTTTCATATCCCTGCGGACAATGGTCTGCTGCCGTTTGGAAACGGGCCATTCCGCTGTGTTGTGCCAGTCCGTGTATTTAGCAAGAACCTTATCCGGATCGAGCAGGTCTCCCGTGATCTCCCGGAACACGAACTCCCCATCGGAAGAGGTGGACGGCCAATACATCAGCCTGCTCGGTTCATAGGTGGTATCATCAAACAGTTCAATCCCGATCTCTTCCGCTACTTTTCTGGAGACAGCGCAGTATTCATCCGGTGTCACCTCACGGGACAAAGGGATAATGAGACGTAACCTTGGCTTTTCCGGTGTGTGCTTATGGGTGGAGTACACATAGCACTGGAAAGAAAAAAACATCTCGATCTGATCGATAATATCCGGTGTCGCATAGTCCATATCCAAAGACAGTCCGGAACGGGTAAGCACACAGTCCTTCTTTCTCCGCCCGCCTTTTAACGTTCCCAGCACAAAGCCTCCCACATCCTTAATCTCATCCTGTTTCGCTTTCCCCAGCTTCCGGTACTGCTCCACCGTTTCAGCTGTCCGCCGGGTGTGGGAAATCCGGTCTCTAAACTCGGACAATTCCATTTCCACAAGGTTCCAGTGTTTCTCCATTCTGGAGTTACCAATACTCAGTCGGATCATTCGGTTCCCTCCTCCATAAAGATTTCCATATTTCTTCCTATCCTCCGCAGCATCCTTTCACACTCCCGGATACAGCGCTGCAGCTCCCGCTTTTCCGATTCATCTTCCGTCTTTTTCTCCCGGTTCTGATATGCCTTTATTCGGGCTCGATAATTGATCTCTTGTTTAACCAGAAACTGCCGCAGCTTTTCCTTCTCCGCCTTCTCACAGTACTGCCGGATCAACGGAGAAAGTTTCCTTGCTTTCGCAACGGTACAGGGGAAGAAACGCTCGATTTCTAAAATCATCTGCCCGGTCGGATACCGGATGTGTAACCTCTTTTCTTCTGCTTCCATATGCTGTACGGCATAATAGGCTGTCGGGTCAGGACAACCTGATCCATTCTTATAACTGATCCCCATATCGCATCCTCCTCTAATCTTTTTTGTAAAACGCACACTCGTAACCGTCCGCACGGAGGGGCAGGCCAGCTGCCCAGTCCGGCTGCTCCGACATGATCTGGCAGATTTCCTCTACCCCGGAGACACCATCCGGGACTTCCAATACTGCTTCATCGTGGATGTGCATGACGATTTCAAACCCCCTATTTCTGAGCCGGAGCATAGCCAGCGCCAAAAGGTCACGGGCCGTAGCCTGCACGATGTTCTCCACCAGCTTCGGGCCATAGGTTTCAATCCGCATCCATTTTTTACTTTCCCCGACACCTTCATAGGAGAGGCTCTCCCGGCCAAACCGATTCTGGGTCATCCGGGGCTTGATATAGGACAGCTTCCGGCCGGAGGGAAGGGTAACAAATAAAATGCCGGAGCGGTAAGTAAAGCATAGGTTTCCCAGAACTACCTCCGTCCGCTCCTTCACAGCCTTCACCGCCGCTGCGTCCACATCCCACCAGAACTTTGTGATATGGGGATTGGAATTTCTCCACTGACTCACCAGCGGCTGCAGTTCCTCTTCCTGCAAGCCCATGTCCAGAGCGCCCATCGAAGTAAGCGCCCCGACAGCGCCGCCATACCCCAGTGCAAGCTCTGCAATCTTTCCCTTCTGACGGAGATGTCCGTTTACACCATGCTTCACAACCGGAACGCCAAACATCTTCGATGCGGAAGCACAGTAAATATCGCCGCCTTCCACAAAAGTATCCAGCCGCCACTGCTCCCCGGCAAACCACGCTAACACCCTTGCCTCAATCGCTGAAAAGTCTGCTACGATAAACCGGCATCCCGGCTTTGGCACAAAGGCAGTCCGGATCAGTTCCGACAGCACTTCCGGGATGGAATCGTATAGCAGATCCAGATCTTCAAACCGCTGCTCTTTTACCAGGCTGCGGGCCAGTTCCAGATCCGGGATATGGTTCTGTGGGAGATTTTGTACCTGCACCAGGCGTCCGGCCCAGCGTCCTGTACGGTTCGCTCCATAAAATTGGAGAAGGCCATGCACCCGGCCATCCGAGCAGACAGAGCGCTCAATGGCTTCATACTTTTTCACACTGGTCTTTGCCATCAAAAGACGGAGTTTCAATACTTCCAAAACTTCTCCGTCCGTTTCAGCGATCAGTCCCTTGACCGTTTTCTTATCCAGCTTTTCTGCTTCAACACCATGCTCCGCAAGCCAGCCCTTAATCTGCGCCGGAGAATTGGGATTAGAAAGCCCGGTCAGTTCATAGGCTCTGGCCGTGACCATCTGGCGGTACTGGTTATCACAGAGAACTGCATTCTCCACCAGCTGCTGATCCACCAGAATCCCACGGTCATTGATTTCCTGATCCATCCGGTACAACTCCATTTCCGATTCTGGGATCGGAAACTTCCACAGCTTCTGCCGAATCTCCCGCTCCGCATCCGCATCCCGGATACAGTAACTTTTGAACCGTTCCCATTTCTCCGGTGCGTCCTCCGGCCGGTTCCGAGTCCGTCCGCCGTTTGCTTTTGTGGGTTTGCATGGCATGGAGAAGAACCGGACAAGGTCAGTACCTTCCTTCAGTTTTTTCCTCTGTATATTCAGCACCTCACCCACGTTATCCAAAGACAGGGGAAGGGCAAGCATGGAAGACTGGACTGCGGTACACTGCCATCCGTTTGAAGAAAGTCTCCGGCCCAGATACCGGGAAATACAGGTGCGCTCAAACTGGGCATTGAATGCAGCTTTTGTGATTGCCGGATCTTCCAAGGCACCTAACACCTTCTCTGGAAGATCTTCTCCGCAGGCAAGATCTACGATCTGAGTCGGCTCTTCATCAAAAGCGTAGGCAAAAAGTAAGATTTCAAAGTTCGGACTGTCGGAATAGGCATAAACGCCACATTTCGCCAGATCCACATCTGAATAAGTTTCAATATCTATCGACAGGATAGGCATAAATTCTCCCTCCTTATTTGCACTAATTTTTTTCTTTTACGGTATTCCATACTCAAGCAGAGTGTAGTATAATAGTCCTGTTAACAGGGGTCGCAGATACACAGGACTCAGGAAATAATTGAATGGTAAGTCCTCCGCTTCCGGCTTTCGCTTCACTGCGAAATACTGCCGGACGAGCAGAGGCATTTTTTATGTAGGGCAGAGGGAAGAGGCTTCTCCCACTCTGCCGGTAATCTATCAGGAGAGGAAATCATCGTCCTCTTCCGTCTCGAAATCTTCTGCCGCTGTGGTACGTCCACCAAGGCTTTCCCCATCACGGAGCTTCTGGATGTTACCAAGTCCGGCAGCAATCCCACGGTTCCCGTTGGAGTTGTATCCATAAAATGTCACGCTGATCTTTCCATAACAGCCGGAGTATACTTCGCTCTGATCCAGAATTGGCTGTACATGGGAATCCACCACCTGCGGAGCCTGACGGCTGTTCGCATTGAAGAAGTAGCTGTTGGCATAGGCTTCATCATCCGGACGGTCAATATCTCCATCACGAAGCGGCAGCTTCAGGTTGGCTGGGATCTTCCCACCCCATTTGGAAACGGAGTCCTTCTTGGCCTGCTCTACGGCAGCTTTGATAGCATTGATGGTTTTCGTGTCGCTCTTCGGAATAATGGCAGAGACACTGTACTTGGGATCTCCGCCATTGACGGAATCCGGCTCCCAACAATGCAGGTAAGAAAAACGGCAAGGTACAATTACTTTTGTAGGGTTCATATTCTTAGACATTATTTAGTCCTCCTTTTGAAAATCCGCTTCTGCGGTTGATGTTTGAATGGCTTCCCGCTTGTCCGACTCCGGAACGAGCGTAATCTTTCCGGCAGGCTTATACACCAGAGAACCCAGGATACGGGCAAATTCCTTCTTACCCATCAGGCGTTCCATATCGGTAATACCAAGCAAGGTGTGTTTATAAATATCGGTATAGCCTGCGGCTTTTGCAGCGGCAGCAACCTCCTCTTCCGAGGTATATTTCCGGTTGCTCTTTCCCATTACCAGTTTGAAACCGTTCCACTGCTTATGATGGACAATGGCCTGATCCTGTGCGTAGGCATAGATATCTGCTGCCCATTTAGAAAGTTCATCCGCCTGCTTCAGCACTTCTGCTATTTCTTCATCTGTAAGAAGTGCAGGTTCCTTAAATTCCATCTGGGCCAGCTTCAGATTTTCCTTGGCTCTCTGCCTGCAGGTAAATCTTGCTTTGCAGAACCGACACCAGCTTCCAGCGCTTAGGTCTCCTTCGCCTTTCAGGGCCAACTCTCCGGCGGGTCGCAGCACTTCATTTCCCCATGCTTTCAGATCCTCTGGAGCAATCTCCCACGTGCTGGAATTAGAAAGTCTCGGCTGAAAAATGGTCAGACGGACAGTCTCTACCGGGAAGAGCATCTCGGCCATATCAAGAATGCCAAGCCCATAGATCATCAGCTGTGGATTTTTCTCCGCATACACCGGAACGCCTTTTCCCAGTTTCAGATCAATGATGTGTACCAGCTTGTCCGTCACGATCACCATATCCGCTGTGCCAAAGCAATCCGGCACATAATCAGAAACGTCCACCCTCTGTTCTACAAAGAAAATCGGATCAGGGCATTCCTTCCGGGCAGCTTCGATCTCACTGACTACGAAACTGACATAATCATCTACCGCTTCTAACAGGTCATCGGAATAGTAATCAGAGACCGGGCGGCGGGTTTGCTGCTTCAGGTGCTTTTTGATCAGATGTTCTGCCAGTGCATGGCCAGCAGAACCTTCCGCTGCATACGGACTCTCTTCCTCCTGAAATGCCTCTCCCAGCACCAGAGAGGGCGGGCAATGGATCAAGCGGTTTGCCGCCGAGGGAGAAAACCGTGCGTGAGCGCCCATCAGAGCGCCTCCGCATCGGCCAAAAGTGCCGCATAGTTTTCCGGCTTCACGCCAGAAAGTTTCCCGGAATCGTATTTCAGAAGAAGTTCCTTCACTTCTCTGCGCTTCCCGACCTGCGTCTTGGCAGCCAGTACCGCCCGGACATCCTCAATGGCAATCGGTTTCTTTTCCGGTTCTGTCTGTACCGCCGGATCAGACATTGCCCCTTTTTCATACTTCTGGTCTTTCGCCAAAGCACGGTATCCAACGGCCAACTTTTCATACCCTTCTGCGAGGGTCATATAAATCTCATTCATATGTGACATCCTTTCTTACGCAAATTTCAGACCGTACACTACTTTCCGGTAATCGGCAGCGATACACTTGTTTAAACTAATGGTCTCCGGATCGATTTCTTGCAGATCTTCATCATAGAGCCGAACAGGGATGCAATACTTCTTTGCAACATTCAGTTCGAAAGCCATACCCGCTGTGATAATAGTCCCTACTACCCAGATTTCATCTACGCCTTTCATAAGTTCAATACCCAACTTGATACCTTCGATACGTTCGTGTTCATCGAACTCATCCAAGAAAGTTGGAAAATAAAGATGTGGAACTATAGGAAGGTATCCGCATTCAAGCACAATACGGGCAACCCATTTTGCTCTCCGAGTGTTGGTTTTGATATCGCCCCTGTAAGGTGAGCAGATAAATATTTTTTTCATGGTCAATCACCTATGCCTTTCATAATCATTCAGGGGGTGCTCCCGTGTGTTAGTACGGAGCGAACTGAGAAATAATGCTGTTTAGGACTTCGAGATCGTGGCCTTCCAATCCCGGAGCCAGCTTTTTCAGAAGTGTCGCTTGTTCCGGTGAGAGTGTTTTACGGTTCTGGTGGTACCAATCCATCACCTTCACTCCTCCGCCGTAGCGACCACGAACTGTCTCAATGGGATATGAACACGACAATTCCTCAATATCCCGGCGGATCGTCTTTTCATTCACGCCGAATTCTTCTGCCAGATTGGCTATCGTATCCCGCCTGCGGCTGCAAAGCGCATCCAGAATTGCCGCCCGCCGTTCATTGGGTCTCATCGTGTTCACACCTCCTTTCGCTTCGTTGTCTATAATCTAGGGGTTAAACCGGACACCTTTTGCCCGCTTTAGAAAATTTTTCCTAAAGATTTTTGTCCGCACCGCCCCATGTTCCAGTACAGTTATCTGGCATTGCTTTGCATAAAAAAGGACAAAAAAAGAGCCTGACGAATAACTTTAAAAAGCTACTCGTCAGGCTCGTATGTCACTGCATCGTGCGCTGTACAGGGTACTATTCAATCTTTCGGATTCCTATCTGATTTTTACACTGTGGGCATTTCTGAAAATAATCAGGTTTCCAGTCATCTGTAATTTCCGACTCTGCTTTCAATTCAGAGACATTATCAATGCTGGCATCAATCAGCCGCCCGAACCCACAGACCGGGCAGACCAGCTTTTTCTTAGTCTTCCGGCTTCTTGCTTTCAGCATTATCTACCTCCATCGTGGGTCTCTTAAGCTGTATAATGCGAGGGGAATCGCTTTCCACCTTAAGTGTATCTTTCCGCAGATGAAGAAGTTCCTCAATGTCTTGAGCATACAGCGTCACACCGTATTTTTTAAACAGACGCAGCAGTGTAGCGGGATTCAGGTATTCCGCCTCAAATAGCACGTCTATCGCACCTTGAAAAATGTTCTCATTTAAGAAGTACGGAGTGTCACCTGGCTCTTTTGTGCGCCAACCCTTTTTGGAAACCTGGCGCATCATATACTGGTATTGATTGTCCGTTATCGCACCCAGCTGATGGGCTCGATAAATCATGGCCTGCATAGAGCAGTTCCATCTCTTCTTCAGATGCAAATAATAATTTAAATCGGTCGGATACGCCTGAATTTCCTGAAGAAACGACTCTCTCGGCAGAAGGAATGCGCTTGCAAACATATTTGCCTGCATTTCTCTCATTTTAAACTCCTCTTTGCTGATGAGATCGAGACTCTCGCTCCATGGATGAAGTAAAATATGCCCAAGCTCATGTGCCATATCAAAGAAAATACGTCCTTTCGGTTTCTCACCAAGTGCAACGGCTACAAAGAATACATCCCCATCATCAATGAGGGTTCTCTGACTGAAGGCATCAATCTTGCCATCCTTGGTATCAAATCCCGTTACAATGATGCCGTTTTCCTCAAGAATAAGCTGAATATCTTTTATAGGAGCTAGATCAAGATGCCAATGCTCCCGTACTTTCAATGCAATTGACTCAATTTCCTCCTGCATGGCTTTCTGCCCTGCATCGTCAAATTCATCATCACTTCCTGTAAATTCCACCTCCGGCAGATTTAAAGTTGGGAAGGATACATACTGAGCCAGTATCTCAAACATTTTCGCCACATATTCTAGCTTAATGCTCTGTGAAGTACGGCTCATTTTTGTTGCTGTTGCCAGCGAACGGAAGTACGTCACTTCCGTCACTGTTTTGCAGGAATCCTCCTGCAGAAAATATTCTGGCGGGAACTCCAGCTCATGCGCCATTACAATCACGCGCTGTATATCGGGAATACTGCCGTTTTCATATTGGGAAATTGACTGTTTACTGATACCTGTCCGTTCAGCAAGTTCACTTAAAGTGATACCTCTGAATAGTCGGGCATTTTTCAGCCGTTCTCCTCTAAATCCATTTCTGTCCATTGTATTTATCTCCTCGGTTTATTTTATGCCTGATTTTCCTCCTCCAGTTCAATGAGGCTAGGACGGATACCGGACTTAATAGCAACCAAACTCCTTGCAGATTTAGGCAACTCTGTCGTATGTTCTGTCGTATCCGGTTGCTCTGCCGTAAGTAAACCAAAATCCGGTTTGATAAAATCACTTACGTCAAGCTCACTAACCACATTGAATCCTCTGTCCAACAGGACAAGCTTTACCTCTAACAAATTACTGTGCTCAAACTCATAGGTCACGACATAGTGATGATAACCGGAATCAGGGCTGAGAATACCAGCCACGATTTTCATGTAGTCATCCTCCAGAACATCCTCTTCAAACTGTTCCAGTGAGAAAAGTGTCTGCTGTACATACTGTCCTTGTAAATCTCCATTTTCCACTGCTAAAATAGACTGCAGGAAATGCGGACATTTGCGATCCTTTTTCTTGGGGATAGCCTCCAAATTCTGTTTGGTAGTCACAGTATAACTGATTCGATTCTTCTGGTCGATAATTATTCTTCCATCCCAAGAATAACGTCGAAACGAAATCAACATGATATCATCTGATATCACCAAATTTCGGATGTTTTCATTTATTTTATCACCGCGAATATAACGCACGCTGTTCATAGTCTCCATATGGTTTTCTCGGCAGAACTCCGGGATATCTTCCTCAATGGCTTTCTGGATTGCACGAACCAGTCTGCGGATAACCATCTCATCGCTTGGGAAATCTGTAACGGTCATATTAGCTGTCAAGGTAAACGCCTCCTTATTTATTATATGTCTTATATTTTTACATTTTTTTCTTTATTTGTCAAGCATGTTTCTATTTTTCCTCTTGTTTGTACATCGCACCAAGCATAACAACACTGATCCACCTTTCCCTAAAACACCTTCATATTTGTACTATTTTCTTCTATCGCCAGATGCCGCTTCCGATTTTGCCAGCACTACACCCTGCCTGTTCTTAGCTGTGCCATACCGTATACAACCTTCCCATTGATTAATATTTAGCATCATTTCCACACTGACATAAAACATTTCAGAGCGTTGTGTAATATGATTTTTACCAATATTATTTTCATCCGTCCTTCTTGACAAAATTGTGCAATTAATTTACAATAAATGTGCAATCGAACTTCACATATTCGATTATAGGCAATTAAGTATCACTTGTCAAGATATAATATGCAATTCATTTTCACAAAAGGAGGCAATCATGAAATTCGGAGAAAAACTCAAACAACTCCGCACGAATAAAGGTGCGTCCCAAGAAGAAACTGCAAAGGCGTGTGGTGTTTCCAGAAGAACCTATATAGGATATGAACAGGAAGGACGCTATCCAAGAAACCGAGGTGTATACTCTAAACTAGCCGATTTTTTTGGAGTTGAACAAAATTATTTATTGACGGAAGATGAAAATTTCGTTACCAGTGCCTCTGAACAATACGGCCCCAAAGGGAAACGTCAGGCTGAACAGCTGGTAGCAGAACTAACTGGTATGTTTGCAGGTGGCGAATTATCCGAAGGCGATAAGGATGCTGTCATGTTAGCTCTGCAGAAAGCATACTGGGACTGCAAAGAAGATAATAAAAAATATACTCCTAAAAAGTATCGTCAGAAATCTGAACCCTAATTATAGGACAGCATTTTTGGTACGATACAATTGAGGAGGTGCAAAATGGACTCAAAAACTATTTACCAAAAGGCAAATGCTCTTGTCCGGCAGACTGGTACAAGAGATGCAGAAAAAATTGCAAAAGAAATAGGTATCTGGATCTATGACGTACCTTCCTTTGATACGCTACTTGGTATGTATACATTTCGTTGGAACCATCGTCTCATTTTTTTGAATCCACGAATGGAATATTGCCTACGTCAAATGGTCATCGCTCACGAACTTGGGCATGACTCTGAACATCGTGAACGTGCAAAAGCCTCTGCCGACGGATTGAAAGAGTTCACGCTTTTCCAAATGAAGGATACTACAGAATATGAGGCGAATGCCTTCGCTTCCCATATTCTATTAGATAACCAAGAAGTATATGATTTAGCCCGTTCCGGTTATGATGTCGTACAAATATCCCAACAGATGGGTTCTGATATCAATTTAATGTTGATTAAATTGCAGGAAATGAACAAACTGGGGTATGATTTCAATATTCCCTATGATCCGGACAGCCGATTTTTTAAGAAAATCCATATATAGAGTACACAAGAAAGAAGGGATCACTATGATAATCATCGCAGCTGTCGATGATAGAAACGGAATGATGTTCAATCATCGCCGCCAAAGTCAGGACAAGGTGCTGCGTGAAAAAGTATTGTCACTAACCTCTGGAAAACTGCTGTGGATGGATCATTATTCAGCCAAGCAATTCGATGGTTATACAGCACCACAATTAAATATAGACGACCGCTTTATGTGGGAGGCTGCTCCCGGTGAATTTTGTTTTGTAGAAGATGTGCCTGTTGCACATTTTGAGAAATGGGTTGAACAGATTATTCTTTTTAAATGGAACCGAAAATACCCCGGCGATTTCTATTTCGACATTGATGTACAAAAGCCCGAATGGAAATTAATCAATACTGAGGATTTTACAGGATCTTCCCATGAAAAAATCACAATGGAGGTATACGATCATGCGTAAACTGCCAAAAACATTCCTGCCTCTTCTGCTCGCAATTTTGATTTGTTTTACCGGATGCAGTGGAACAACAGCAGATACCAATAATGTGCCAGATAGCACAGTCTCCACGGTCACTACCTCTTCCGAAGAGTCCTCCCAAGAGGAAGAAACACAAACCTCCACAGAAGATAATCAAACTATAGAAAATACCCAAGCTATAGATTTGACTACCATTCCGGCATTCTCTGAAGAGCCATATGTTTCGATCAATGACAATATTCCTGCTTTTACAGATACCGACCTAACCACTACTTCCTTTGAAACATATAGCGATCTGGATTCATTAGGACGTTGCGGTATCGCCTATGCCTGTATCAGTACTGATCTGATGCCAACTGAAGAACGTGACTCCATAGGCCAGGTCAAACCGTCTGGCTGGCATACGGTAAAATATGACTGCGTGGACGGGAAGTATTTATATAATCGCTGCCATCTGATCGGATATCAGCTTACTGCAGAAAATGCCAATGAAAGCAACCTGATCACCGGCACTCGATATTTAAACGTAGAGGGTATGCTTCCATTCGAAAATATGGTTGCCGACTACATAAAAGAAACAGGGAACCATGTTCTCTACCGAGTAACACCTATTTTTGATGGTAACAATTTAATTGCAAGTGGTGTGCAGATGGAGGCAAAATCTGTAGAAGATAATGGGGAAGGAATTCTCTTTAATGTTTATTGCTATAATGCACAACCCGGTGTTGGAATTGATTATGCTACTGGAGACAGTTGGCTTAACAACACAACAGATACAGATACGCCCAACAGTGGATCACAGTCCAATACTTCAGAAAATAGCGAAACCACCTATATTCTGAATACAAATACTCATAAGTTCCATGATCCGTCCTGCTCCAGTGTTGACCAGATGAGTGACAGTAACAAACAGGAATTCTCCGGAACACGGGATGAAGTTATTTCAATGGGATATGAACCCTGCGGCCGATGCAATCCGTAGGAGGTATAGCATAAACGATATAAAAGTGTATGTGGATGTGATCGTTAGCTTCCGCAATGATGGTGTCATGCTTCCACGACAGATCACATGGGAGGACGGACATAAATACGAAATTGACCGTGTCTCCGATATACGGCCTGCCGCAGCTGCCAGAGCCGGGGGACAAGGGGATCGTTACACGGTGTGGATCAACGGCCAACAGAGTTACCTTTTCTTTGAAAGGAACTGCTCTCTCACCGGAAACAATATCGGCCGATGGTTCGTAGAAAGAAAAGTGTCATAGGAGGGCTACAAATGAAGTAGAAAGTATACCGGTCTCTTGGAGACTTAGATAAGCAAGTAAAGAAACACACGCTGATTGCTGTAGAGTACGGGAAAGACATCTATGATGTGACACCTGCACTCGTCAAAGTAGTAACTGATTAACTTTCCAATTCTCCGGAATACGATAAATGTGATATATGGGCCAATGCTCCGGAGGAAATTGGTTCTTTCCGGCGAGTAAAGCCCTATAATTATGAAATGCTTGGCGTAGTCTCTCCACCAAATGCTCCAGAAAATATCTTAATTGATTTTGGTATTATTGAAACAGCCGAAAATGATTAGCGGTTAAATAAGGCAGGGGAAAGCTGCATCTACCCCTGCCCTAAAATTAATGCGTTGCAAAATACCACCCATAATCATACATTTTCATGCTAAGATGTCTCCCAATATCCAGTAAGTTACTAATAATTATCTCAACATCACAATCCTCTGAGTCGGGGTTTCCTAAGCGTTTGCATACTCTTTCATATGCATCATACATTCCAGAATATAGTTCATAACATTTTTCCCCTTCCTCATATTCGTTTTTCACATATTTACTTTCTTCAACAGGAAAATGTTCTAAATCTAGTGAGCCGTTTACAAGATCATAAATTAGCGACTTAAATTCTGTACTCTGTTTATCCATCACTTTACTCCATTCATAATAGCTGTTACTCTTCTGGCGCTAAAAAAGTGTTGTCTGCAGAAAAAAAGGAAACAGTTCATGAGCTATATACAGAACTGCTTCCTTTACTTTTTACTGAGGCTGCGGACAAACTGTAAAAGAATTCTCCGTTCTTCAAAATCTAACGCATCCCAAGTCTCAATAAGTTCTTTTTGGTCTTGTGTCAAATCGGGTTTCTTACCTTCCCCGGCAAAGAATTGCGCCATCGTGATACCAAATGCATCACAAATTCTTTCCAGTGTCAGTACCGTTGGCATGCTTTTCATTTTCATAATATTCCCAAGAGCCGTCTGTGACATTCCGGTCAATTGAGAAAGCCGATATTTTGAAACCTTATGTTTGGCACATAATTCTTTTATCCGTGTGGCAACATACTCTTCTACACGCAAGTAAAATACACCTCTCTTCTAACCTACATACAGTCATTGTAATGGTAAATCAGAAGATTTATTAGAGCTGTATCTCTTGAGCAAAATACTAAACTATACTTTAGTATTCAGATAAAAAAATTAGAACCGTACAGTCCTGTATTTTAATGATATTACTCTGTTCCTGTAAAAAGTTTTATAACCGCTATCACCTCTTTCCCTCTATAGAGCAAAGCATAACATTAACCAATTTACAATGCAAGAAAAACTCATCGACAAATTCTTACATTGTTAGACATTCTCAACAAGAAGGTGAAGACGGCGCAATTTACCATACTTATTCAGGGCAAAGTCTTCTTCTATGTATGGAGCTTCCGTAAATATCCTATCGATATCCTAATCACTAAGTGCTTTTGATAAATCCGCGCACATTTTCTCACCTTCAAGTTTATTATTATATTACATTATTACCTCTCTGATCGTCCTTTTCTCCGGCGACCATTAATAGACCGCATCATTACTGGGCATCTCATACGAATTCCCATCTTTGTTATAAGTAAGATTAAATACTATGTCAGACAGCCATTTTTTAAACGAAGGGTTGTCTTGGAACTGCTTAAATAATTCCATATTATCCGCCATGATTGAAAAAATAACTTGCTGCAAAGCACGTTCACTTTCTGTACGCGCCTCTTGTTCATCAGAATTCTTCATGGCATTCTGATATTTCTTATCCCTTGAAACCATCTCTGGAATAGCCAGTATCTGACGCTGTACGTTATCCGCGTCATTCCAGTTTATATTTCCAAACATATCGTTGAAATCCAGGATTATCTTGGAAAGCAAATCCATCTCCGGCTCAATAATGTGGCCGACCTTGCCCGCAGGCACCGGCGCAATCTCCGCATCCGCATCCTCCAGCCTAATAGCAATGGCCTCCTGTGCCTCATTACGATAGCTATTTAAGTCAATGGTTTGAAGAATACCTTCTGACAAATCGTCACCACGCGGTGACGGAAGTTTTGGTATTAACAAATTCAAAAAGATCGAAAGTTTCTCCCAATCGACATTACCGTAAGGCAAAATAGTACCAAGAAATCCGTATGTCCGCACAAAAGACTTCGCTGCACTCTTAAATTTAATCTGATCCTCCAGTTCCAGCTGCTTGTAGACAGCTGTACAAGCATCCAAGATCGGGTCGAGACGATCGCGTTCTGTACCGCTCAAGAACAAATCAACCAGCTTTTCAACATCACTATCATCGTAAATCTGATAGCTTTCCATTTGCGTAATCAGGTCATAGAGTTTGTTAGGATCTGTTTCCCCAGAAAGAATGGTTGTTCTGTAGAACTTCGAAAATGCCTCCTCAATAGTCGATGTCTTATTTGCAAAGTCCAAAACATATACTTCGTCCTTGCCAGGATAGGCCCTGTTCAAACGAGATAGTGTCTGAACCGCTGCGATATCATAGAGCGGCTTATCTACATACATTGTCTGTAGAAGAGGCTCATCAAATCCAGTCTGGAACATATCGGCAACAATCAAAATCCGATACGGGTCTTTCTTGAACTCCTTTGGAATTTTCGCATCAGGAAATCCATTCATGCTCGCCGATGTCAACGCCGATTCTTGCTCGTTATACTTATGCTCGCCAGAAAAGGCCACAATAGTCTTATATGGACTATGCCTATCTGCAAGGCACTTGTTAATCGCATAGTAGTATTCAATACATCTCGGAATGCTGGCAGTAACCACCATAGCACGAGCTTTACCGCCGAGCTTTTTCTTGGCGATAACCTGTTCATGGAAGTGTTCAACCATCATAGCTGCTTTCTTTGCAATAACATCTGAATTGCCCTCGACAAAAGCACGAAGCTTTTTCTGTGCACGCTTTTTATCGAACATTGGATCATTTTCGACTTTTTTCACAATTTTGTACCAACTATCAATGGTCGTATAATTTCGCAGCACATCCAGAATAAAGCCTTCCTGAATAGCCTGCTTCATGGTGTAAACATGAAACGGGCGATGCTTGATTTCTCCGTCCTCTTCATAGGCGACACCGAACATCTCCTCGGTCTTATTCTTTGGCGTAGCTGTAAAAGCAAAGTAGCTGGCAGAGGGCACGAGCTTGCGCCCTTCCATCATGGCATTGATCTTGTCCTCGTTGTCTGCCTCTTTATCTGTTGCAAGGCCGGAAAGCGCCAGATTCATATTTGCAGAGTTACGTCCGCTCTGACCAGAATGCGCCTCATCGATGATAATTGCAAATTTGTTGTTCTTATGTTCCTGCCCAATTTCAGATACAATGTATGGAAACTTTTCTATTGTCGTGATAATGATCCGTTTCCCATCTTGTATGGCTTTGCGCAAATCACCTGAATGCTCTGCCCATACTACCGTATTTTTGACTTGCATGAATTGTTTGATCGTATTACGAATCTGTTTATCCAGAATACGGCGATCGGTAACCACAAGGACAGAGTCAATCATTGGATGGCCACCTTTTTCAAGACCGATCAGCTGATGTGCTAGCCATGCGATAGAGTTTGACTTTCCACTACCGGCGCTGTGCTGAATCAGGTAACGCTTACCGACACCATTCTCCTGTACATCCGCCAACAGTTTTTCCACGCAGTCGAGCTGATGGTAACGAGGCCATATCTGTTTTACAGACTTCTTTTTGGTATCCTCGTCCACTTCTTCAATAACCTGTGCGTAGTTTTCTATAATCCGGGACAACTTTTTCTTAGTAAGGATATCCTTCCAGAGATAGTCCGTCATAAGACCGTCTGGATTAGGCGGATTGCCCGCTCCATCGTTGTAACCTTTATTAAACGGCAAGAACCAGCTATCTTTGCCAGCGAGTTTTGTACAGAATTGAATAGTGGCATCGTCCACTGCAAAATGAACCATACAGCGTTTAAAGGAAAATAGAAGATCATGGAAGTCCCGATCTTCCTTATATTGGCGCACTGCGTTTTCCGTATTCTGCTTTGTAAGCTGATTTTTCAGCTCCATCGTGACAACCGGAAGGCCATTTATAAACAGACAAACATCCAAAGCCAGCTTTCCAGCATCTTGTGAATAACGAAGCTGACGTGTCACACTAAAAATATTTTTTTCATACATGATTCTGGCCTTTTCATTGTTCTCGGTTGGTGTCAGGTAAAACATGATTAGGTCTGCCGGATAGACCTTCACGCCATTGCGCAGTACATCAATAATACCTCTTTTTGCGATCTCACCAGATAAGCGATTCAGAAATTGGCGCTTCTTTATATCTGAAATAAACACGCCTAGTTTGTTCATTTCCTTTGGTTGCGTATCCTGCAGGAAACGGAACAGACGTGTCTCATCGATAGCGTATTCTTTGGTATAATCAGCATTACTGCCCTCTTCGTAACCATTATGCTCTACAAGCCACTTTACAATAAGGGTTTCAAGGCCATTTTCTTTGGTATTGCTAAAATCCACAATTTATTCCTCCTGATTCCTTAATCTCAGAATATATATATTCTTATAATGGAACAATTCTTTGTCAGTCATCAATTTCTGCCTCTTCATCGCTATCTGCGTCAAGTTCTTCCTCGGTGTATTCGTATTCCGGAATTTCAATGCTACGGACATCGATTTTACCGGTAATGGCATCAGTAATAATACGTTTATTCATTTCACGAAAGAGTTCAATTTTTTTATTTAACCCCGATATTTGCTTATCAATCTTCGCGCACTCTGAATCAAGATATGTCACTATTACTTCTTGCTCATCTATAGAAGGTACGGGAACAAGTAAACTTTTTACTGTGCTAATTGATACACCTCCAATTAGGCCTGTAATATTCCGATCAAACTGAAGCATAAACGCAGGCGAACATAGATAGTAGAACAAAAATCTTCCATTTATATTTGTTGGCAAAAAAGCACATAGTTTATTTACAAAAGCAACTGGGCGTTTTATATATGCTTTCTTTTTCCCAGCACTTCCTCCTTCAATACAAACAAGTGTACAACCTGCAGGTGCTATCTTAAATCCAGAATTTTCTCTAACATATAAACCATTTTCGTAGTCAGCAGAGCAAGTAGTCAAATTAACATCCTTTGTCGCAATATACGGGATTTCTGTTATAGTAGTATAATTCTCTTTTTCCGAATCGCTTATACTATTGCCATTATAAAGTCGTGCAACATATTTCAATTGACAACATTTCCATGAGGCTGGAATTTCTCCGATGGCAGGTTCATCGCTATCTTTATTTACAGCATCTTTTTTTATTCCTTTTGTAATTGCAGTGTATAAAAGCAATTCCTTTGCTTCTTGTAATATAGCAACTTGTTTTCGAAGGGTTTTTATTGCATTATTAATTTCAGATGTTTTCCAGCCAATATACTTTACAATTTGTCTTTGCTCATCAACAGTTGGGACTGGAAAATCTATAGAAAAAAATTGCTCTGGATACAATCTTAATCGAGAAGGACGTATCCCTGTTGAAAGTGAATGATAGACATCAACAAGGTGCTGTTCTCGTAAAAGATAATCCAGATAGGCCGATTCATATACTTTTTTCTTTTGTCTATAAACATTATAAGAAGGGCTGATTATTCCGTTATACTTCGACACTCCAATTGCTCCTTGCCACATCCACATAGTGTTTGCAGCAATATCATCAGGTAATACTTTTTTATAGCCTATCAAAGATTCTGCCATAAACATAGTTACATTTTTATTTTTACGCAAATTTATTCCAGTTATATGTGAAACAGTCAGTAGCTCTTCTGAGCCATCTGTGGAACGGGCATCAACAGATCTAAAGAGATTTTTACCTCTAACCAGAGGCCACCTAGAAGGATATTTGCGCTTATCGCTTGGATTGTTATTGTTTAAAATCATGCTTTTAATCCTCCGAGAATATTTGCAAGCTGACCATCTGTTTCTTCTTCAATTAATTTTAATTCTTCTATTATTTCATCCATCGAACGCATTTTCGGTGCATGATAAAAATATTTTAAGAATGATAATTCATAACCAATTTTCACTGATTTCATATCAAACCACGCATCTTCAGCGTATGGATGAACTTCCTTCTTCAAGTATGTTTCTATACCGCCCTCATACAATACAGGCACTTGCTCTGTCTCTCGCAATTCTGGGTCAGGCTCTCCATCAATCGGACATGCAGTCGGATCTTTCTCAGTAATGAATGGACGGATTTTCTTCAGCACGCCAGTCTTGAGTTTTGTTGCTTTGGCAAAAGCTTTCCAGTCATCAGTAGGCGTTTCTGCCGGAATCGATGCAATCGCTTTTTTAACTGCCTCAAGTTCATCCGCTTTCTTAAAAGTATTCGCAGGAATTTCTCTGTCAGGATATATGCGTAACCGAAGAGGCCGCTCTACTGTAATAGACCAGTAAGCAAATTCCTTGTTGTCAAAGATCTTGCTGACTTCACTTTCTTCCATTTCCATAAAAATACGCACAATTTCTTTACGAATTTCAGAAGTGAACTCACAATTCTTTTTCCCCATATTTTTACGAAGCGATGACTTCATCGCTGTGGCATCAATCAGCTGAATTTTTCCTTTTCGTCGTTCTTCCTTTTTGTTTGAAAGAATCCAGATAAACGTCCCTATTCCCGTATTATAAAACATATTCTCAGGCACTGCGATTATGGCTTCCACAAGATCGTTTTCAATCAGATAGCGCCGGGCATTGCTCTCACCGCTTCCAGCATCACCCGTAAAAATCGAAGATCCGTTATGAACCTCGGCAATACGACTGCCAAGAGGTGTATCTTTCTTCATTTTAGCGACATTATTCAACAAGAACAGCAGCTGGCCATCACTAATACGTGGGATCATCGGCATTATTTCCCCATCTTGCAGATAAGTATTAAAGCGCGTGTCAAGAATTTCCTTCTTGCCACCCATTTTTTCAGCGTCGGTCTTCCAGCTTTTTCCATATGGTGGATTCGAGAGCATGAAATCAAACTGGCGTGATGCATGTTGATCATCAGAAAGCGTGGAGCCATACATAATATGCTCGGCTTCTTCTCCATCTCCTTTCAGTAACATATCGGCTTTGCAAATTGCATACGTCTCCGGATTGATTTCCTGACCAAACAAGTGAATCGCCACTTCCTTTCCACGCCTTTTAGCAAGCGTCAAAAGTCTATCCTGAGCGACAGTGAGCATACCCCCCGTACCACAGGCTCCATCATAACAGGAATAGGAAGCGTCCTTGATCTTGTCGGCAATTGGCACAAAGACAAGATCGGCCATAAGTTCAACAACATCACGAGGCGTCCAGTGTTCTCCAGCTTCCTCGTTATTATCTTCGTTGAACTTTCTAATCAGCTCCTCAAAAATGGTACCCATGCCGTGATTATCAAGGCCGGGATGCTTGAGAATCGTCCTCGCATCGTCCTTGTAAATCGGATTTGGACTCAAGTTGATATCAGGGGATGTAAACTTTTCAATGACTGCTCCGAGAATATCAGCATCCACCATCGTGTCGATCTGATTTCGGAATTTGAACTTATCCAGTATTACCTGAACGTTGGGTGAAAAGCCGTCAAGGTACGCAATAAAGTCTGCCTTCAGCGTCTGTGCTTTTGCGCGACTGGTCAGATCCTTCAGTAAGAATGGAGACGCATTACAGAAAGCCTGTCCTGCTGCATTGCACAGTGCAGGCCACTGATTATCAATCTCAGCGTCATCCAACTGCTTTTTCATGGCCAATACCGTGGGCTTTGTTTCTTCCAGCATGGCATCCAGACGGCGGATGACTGTCATAGGGAGGATGACATCACGATATTTACCACGCACATATACATCCCGTAGACAGTCGTCTGCTATTCCCCATATAAAACTTACTATTTGATTATGCACTTGATTATCCATAATTATTTTCCTTCCTTGGCTTATGTTTCAGATAATGTGGAGAGGTGCGCTTCCACGTTTTAATTACACTTGCTCTCATCAATAATACAATAAAAATGGGCTTATTACAATCCAAGTAGCTTACCTAATTTCATTAGAACAATTCTCACAAACTTTAATCACAATAACTCCATTATCGCACTCAAGGGTAATACGGTTCCCAATTTCAAAACCGGCTTCCTTGAGCCACTGCCCCTTAAGAATAATTGTAGGAGTCTCTTTATGTTTGTATCCAGACTGTCCATAAACTTTCAAATTATGTTTCTTTTTGTTTCTCATATTTCTCCTTTTGCTATATTTTATATTCGCCAAATGGTTAAAACGTTTCGCCAAAAAATAGGACTTTCGCTGAATGGTTCTGTTCACCGCTGAGTCGAAATTTACATATAGGGGGTACATATTTTTAGTAAAACACATATCTTGAGAACACATTTCTTCAAAACTTCACCCCATAAATGTAGATTTTATGCAGGTTTTCAATCCTAAATTCGCAGAAAGCCCGTGTTTACGCCACTTTCACGGCTCCTTTTTTATAACCACAAGATATTGTAGTCGTTCCATCGGTGAATAAGACACCGCTTCGTTTTTCTGCCTCCATTACAAGGATGCCGTCGCTTAATCCACTGATGATGCGGTTGCGTTCCGGAAAACGCCACGCATCTGGTCTGACTCCCGGCGGATACTCCGAAAAAACAGTCTGATTCTCATACATCTCATAAAACAGCTGATGATTGTCCCATGGATAAATCCGGTCAATGCCGCACCCCAGCACTCCTGCCGTGACACCTCTTTCACATCCGGCTCCCCGGTGAGCCGCTCCATCAATTCCTTTTGCCAGTCCGCTGACAATGCCGATTCCAATTTTTGCCATTTTCCCGGCAAACAAACGGGTAAGCTCCAGCCCATACGAAGATGGATGACGGGATCCCACCACTGCGATCACAAGTTCTCTCTCCAGCCAGGCTTGTCCTTTTTGGAAAATTCCATATGGATAATCATAAATTTTCTTAAGCCTTTTGGGATATCCTGCTTCCACGGACAATAAAAACCGGATCTGCTCTTCTCTTAGAGCTTCATACTGCCGCTTGATCTGATCCTCGGATCTGCTCTTACAAAACCTCTGAAACGCCTTTTCTGACAGTTTTTCTTCTATTATATTAGGTGATGTTCGGAACAATTCCTTAGGGTGAGCAAAAATTTCCATCAGCTGATGCTGCTTCCGGCTGTTGATGCCAAGCATGGAACAAAACCAGTACCAGTAAAGCTTATCTTCCATCCCCGGCCACCTCCTCCACAAATCCGGTATTTCGAAATGTCATGGCTTCCAGCACATGAACCGGACAAATGTTATCTTCCCCATCCATCAGTGACAATGTCATAGAAAGTTTCAGGATCTTGTGAATCCCTCTTCTGGAAATTTTTTTCATATCTGCCGCGGTTTCCAAGAGTTTCCTCACTTCTGCAGAGGGTCTGCACAGTCTCATCACGTCCTCTGCTTTTAATTCGCTGAAAAACGAACAGCCCGTGCCTGCAAGCCTTTCTTTTTCCAGCTGAATGTTATTTATGACGCGTGACCGGATTTCCTTTGACGTCTCCGGCGGCCGTGCCGGTTCTTTTTCTTCTTTTACCGTAAGAACCATATCAAAGCGATCCAGAAGCGGTCCTGATAATTTTCTTAAGTACTGCCGCTTTTTCAGCTGGCTGCATCGGCATCTTCCATCTTCCAGAGCGAATCCGCAAGGACACGGATTCATTGTGCCGATCATTTGAAAATCTGCCGGAAATACATAATTCCATCCAAGACGATTTACCTGGATCCTTTTTTCTTCCAAAGGCTGCCGCAGTGCCTCCAGACATTCCTGCCGAAATTCCATTAACTCATCCATTACAAGAATCCCATGATGGGCTAAAGTGATTTCTCCTGCTTTCGGCTCCTGCCCTCCTCCAATCAATGCGCCTTTGGGAATTGAAGAATGCGGCATCCTCACAGGGCAGCGCCAGTCGGCAATATTGCGGCTGATGCCTGCCGCATCGTAAATACTCTGCACTTCCAGACGCTGGGAATCCGTAAGAGGAGGAAGAATCGTTGGAATTCTCTTTACCGCCATAGTCTTCCCAGACCCCGGCGATCCCACCAGCAGCAGATGATGCCGGCCTGTTACCGCAGCTTCCACTGCACGTTTTAAATGCTGCTGCCCTCTGATATCGGAAAAATCTTCACTTTCCTCTTCCGGAACCCATTCTTTCCGCAGCCCAGTCCTGTTTTTCATGGTTCCATGAAAATAGTCCAGCACATCAGATAAATGTTCCATGGGAATAATCTGTATTCCATCCATATCCTCCAGAGAATTCTGATCCTCAGCTGCAAGAAAAAAACGATGGATGCCTCTTTTTCTTGCTTCCAGAATAATAGGCAGACAGCACCCTGCCCCGTGAATTTTTCCATTCAGCGCCAGTTCTCCCAGAATACAGATCTTATCCAGTTCTGATCCCGGAATCAAACCAAGACACGCCAAAAAAGCCACAGCAATTGGAAAGTCGAAAGCTGTGCCCTTCTTTTTTATATTGGCCGGGGATAGATTCACCGTAAGTTTCATAGATGGCAGCGGGTGCCCGATGGACCGCAGCGCAGACGCAACCCGCTCCTTTGCCTCTGCTGCCTCTTTTGATAAGCAGCCTACCATGGTAAAATATGGCAGACCGTTTCTGATCTCCACTTCGACGTGGATCAATTGTCCGGCAACGCCTCTGACGATGCCGCTTATAACTTCCTGATACATCATAGCTGACTCCTTCTTCTCAGGAAGACTCCAAAATGATACTGTCATCATATCATATTTGGAAAATTATTACAATTATTTTAATAATTTCTTCAGCTCATTCATAAAAGTATTGACATCCTTAAATTCCCTGTAAATTGCCGCAAACCGCACATAAGCAACTTCATCGAGATCTTTGATTTTATCCATGACGATCTCTCCGATCTGGGAAGTCTCTACTTCCCGCAGTCCGAGATTATAAATCTTTGCTTCAATCTCATCCACGGCCTGATCGATCTGATCCATGGAAACCGGCAGTTTGTGACAGGACTGGACAATTCCATGGCGAATCTTATTCCTGTCATAGGTCTGTCTCGTCTTGTCTTTCTTGATTACAGTTAACGGCTCTGCTTCAATCTTTTCATATGTCGTAAACCGCTTTCCGCAGGCGTCACACTGACGTCTTCTGCGAATCGCATTTAAATCCTCTGACGGTCTGGAATCAATCACTCTGGAACCTTCACATCCACAGTACGGACATTTCATCATTTTGTACCTCCATTTTCTCTGCTTGCAGTATAACATTTTTCTATGGCTACTTCAAACATTGTTTTTCATCAATATGGACCAGCACAGCGTCTCTTCCGATTTTTATAACACATTTATAAGGAATCTTATAGATCTGGTTTTTCCCAATGCATCTGAATCCTTTTTCCATCCTTGGCACGATCAGAAAATTAATGCATCCGTTCCTGGGATCAAACTCCAGATCAATGACAAACCCCAGTTTCTCTCCTGTATTGCAGTTGACGACATCTTTCTGCCTCAGTTCCAGAAACTTCATATTCTCCTGCCTTTTTCTATCATTCTATTCATTGTCCGGCGATAAAATGAGAAAAAGAGAAATCTTTTTTGATTCCTCTTTCCTCTGATGCTTTATCATGGGGCATTTCCTGTGGTTATGCCTCTTTTTTCTTTGGCTGTTCTCTCTTTCCGGTAATGATTCCTTTCGGACATTTTGCCGCACAGAGACCGCAGCCGACACATTTATCATAATCAATATGCGCAATGTTGTTTTCCACCGTAATCGCACCAAGTTTACAGGCCTTCTCACATGCACGGCATCCGATACATCCGGCAGAACATACAGACATCACTGCTTTTCCGAAATCTTTGGAACTGCACTGCACACGGCATTTCTTGTCATAAGGGACTAACTCGATCAGACCTTTTGGACAGATATCGGCACATTTACCGCAGGCAACACAGGATTCCTGATCCACATAAGCCACTCCATTAATAATAGAAATGGCGTCTTCCGGACATACATTGGCACAGCTTCCGTATCCGATACAGCCATATTCACATCCCTTTGGTCCTCCTCCAGGCACATTGGCCGCATCAACACAACTTTCGATTCCGCTGTATTTAAATTTATCTCCGGCTTTTTCACAGGTTCCCGCGCATTTGACAAATGCAGTCATTTTTACAAATTCTCCAGCTTCTACACCCATGATGGCGCTGATTTTATCTGCCACAGGCGCTCCTCCTACCGGGCAGGCATTCACTGGAGCATCTCCTGCCGCGATTGCTGCCGCAAGTCCGTCACATCCTGCGTATCCGCATCCTCCACAGTTATTTCCCGGAAGTTCTGCTCTGACGGCAACTTCTTTTTCATTTACAGGAACTTTAAATTTTTCGGAAGCAATTCCCAGAAGAATCGCAATAATCAGTCCGGTTCCTCCAACGACAACAGCCGCAAGGATAATCGCTGTAATATTCATTCCATCTACCTCCTATATGATTCCTGAGAATCCAAAGAAAGCGATTGCCATCAGTCCTGCAGTTACAAGAGTAATCGGCATTCCTTTGAAGGATTCCGGTATATTGTTATGCTCATTTCTTTCACGGATTCCGGCAAGGATTACGATTGCGATCGTAAATCCGACGGAAATTCCGATTCCGTTGACAACGCTGGCTGCAAATCCATACCCGTTCTGAACATTGGTAAGGGCAACGCCCAGCACAGCACAGTTCGTTGTGATCAATGGAAGATACACTCCCAGCGCTTCATATAATGCAGGCATGGATTTCTTAAGTACCAGTTCTACAAACTGAACCAGCGCTGCGATTACAAGGATAAATACGATCGTATCCAGATATTCCAGACCTGTCGGCACCAGAATAAACGTATAGATCAGATTGGTTACGGCTGAAGCAATCGTAATAACGAAGATTACGGCAACTCCCATACCTCCTGCAGTTTCAATCTTCTTGGAAACTCCAAGGAAAGGACATAATCCGAGGAACTGGCTTAATACGACGTTATTTACCAGGGCAGAGCCGATTGCGATTAATAATAATTCTTTCATCGTCTTCCTCCTTAATTTTCTTTCTTACTGTCCGCATCAAGATTAAAAAATCTTGTACCGCAGGCATGGTTTCCACAAGTTGCACAGTCTCCGCATCCTGCAGATGGATGTACCGGAAGACCTTTTTCGATCTTCTTTGTCCGGATCTTATTCTGGGCAGCGATCAGACATGCCAGAACGAAGAAAGCTCCCGGCGCAAGAATAAAGATCGTGATTGGCTCATAGGAAGCCGGCATGATCTGCATTCCAAACAGCTGTCCAGCGCCAAGGATTTCACGGAAAGCTCCGATCAAAGTCAGGGCGATCGTAAATCCAAGTCCCATTCCAAGACCGTCAAAGAAAGAATTAACCGGTGTATTCTTTGCCGCAAATGCTTCCGCACGGCCAAGGATGATACAGTTTACTACGATCAGCGGAATATAAAGTCCCAGCGCAGAATAAACAGATGGCACATATCCTTCCAGCAGGAACTGCACAACCGTTACCAGAGAAGCGATGACTACAATGTAGCCAGGGATTCTGGCTCTGTCCGGTATAATATTTCTTAGCATGGAAATCACCATATTGGAAAACATAAGAACGACTGTCGTTGACAATCCCATACCAACACCATTGATTGCTGATGTGGTAACAGCCAGCGTCGGACACATACCAAGTGTCAGGACGAAGGTCGGATTTTCTTTAATAATACCATTGATCAAACGTTCCATTGGATTTGGATTCATTCTATTCCCCTCCCTTCAGGCTATTTACATAAGCAACACAGCTGTTTACAGCACTTGTTACCGCACGGCTTGTAATCGTTGCACCGCTGATGGCATCAATTTTAGCGTCATCATCCGCTCCGGATCCATCTTTCACAACTTCAAACTGTTCTGCTTTTTTATTGTTAAACTGACTCTTAAACTCATCTTCTGTTGCTTTCATACCAAGTCCGGCCGTCTCATTGATGGTAAGTGTTTCATAACCATTTACAGTTCCATCATTTCTGACACCTACAGACAGAGAAATGTCTCCGCCATATCCTTCCGGATTTGTCACAGAAAATACATACCCAAGAGTTTCTCCATTTTTATCCACTGCTTTTGCAATCTCTGTAATAGTATTTTGTCCCAGTCCTTTTTCATCCAGCACTTTCTGGACTGCATCCTGGTCAAGATCTGTCTCTTTGAATTCAGAAGCATCTGTAAAAACCGCTTTATAAGCGTCTTGTTTTGTCTTCTCTTCCTGAGCGGCAATTGGAGCCTTTGTTACATTATATACAAGGCCCAGAAGGAAACCGGCAATTACAGTGATCACGCATAATTTAATACAATCAGAAATAATGCTCTTATTCATTGCTCTTTCCTCCTTTCACAATTCCAAACGGAGTCGGCATTGTTACTTTCTCGATCAGTGGAACCAGGATATTCGCAATGATGATGGAATAAGAAACTCCCTCAGCCATTGGTCCAAACAGACGGAACAATCCTGTTAAAATTCCAAGAACGATTCCATAAATAACTTTTCCTTTGTTAGTGATCGGTGATGTTACATAGTCTGTTGCCATAAAAATAGCTCCTAACATCAGTCCGCCTCCAAATAAGTGTGCCGCAATATACTGAATATCTACGCCATGGCCTCCAAACAATGTTACAAATACCGCAACCGTTGCAATATAAACACACGGAATAATTGGCGAAATTACCTTCCTTGCTACCAGATAAATTCCTCCGATGATCAGCAGAATGGCTGAAGTCTCACCAATGGTTCCCGGAATAAATCCTTCAAACATTCTAAGCACATCAACAGACTCTCCTGCTTTTAATGATGCAAGCGGAGTCGCTGTTGTTACCCCGTCATAAGTAAATGCAGACATTCTTGCCGCAAAAGAGATCAGAAGGAAACAACGTGCACCCAGAGCAGGGTTCATGAAGTTCTGTCCTAATCCTCCAAAAAGCTGTTTTACTACGATGATCGCGAAAACGCCTCCGATGATCGGCAGCCAGAAAGGTACTTCCGGCGGAAGGTTCAGCGCAAGCAGCAGACCGGTCAGGGCCGCGCTCATGTCACTGATCGTGACTGGCTGTTTCATAAGTTTCTGGTAAATATATTCTGCCGCAACACAGGTCACAATCGTAATGACAATTGTTTTTGCCGCAGGCGCGCCAAAGATATAGATACCAAAAATCGTAGCGGGTAATAATGCGATTATAACATCCAGCATAATCTTCTGTGTTGAGCCATTATCTCTTACATGAGGATTGGCTGACACATGATATAATGGTTCGCTCATATGTATCTCTCTCCTTTATTTCTTTCTACGGTTTGCTAAAACCTGTTTTCGTCCTGTTTTCATAGACTGGGCAAGATTCCGTTTCGCCGGGCAGATGTAGGAACAAGATCCGCACTCAACACACTCTGCTCCATGCAGTTTTTCAAATTCATCAATCTCATTGTGATCCGCAAGCACAGACAGCTTCATCGGCATCAGTTTCTGAGGACAGACACTGACACATCTTCCGCAGCGGATACAGTTGCTTGGCTGATTTGCTGAAACTTCATCTTTTGTCATGGCCAGAAGGCAGGAAAATGTCTTCACTGCCGGAACATCTGTTGTAAACATTGCCATTCCCATCATAGGACCGCCGGAAATGACTTTTTCCGGCTGCTTTTTAAAACCGCCGGCTGCTTCGATCAGCTCATTTACATTCGTTCCGGTACGTACCAGGAAGTTTCCAGGATTTGCAACCGCATCTCCTGTAACTGTTACAACACGGGAGAATAATGGTTTCCCATCTTTTACCGCGTCTTTAATTGCCGCAATCGTTGCTACATTATCCACGATACATCCTGCGTCGGCCGGAAGCATACTGGAATTAATGCTTCTTCCTGTCGTTGCATAAATTAAGGAACGTTCTGCTCCCTGAGGATACTTTGTTTTCAGTGATGCTACGCTGATGCGTGCGTCCCCTTTTACCAGCGCTTCCATCTTAGCGATGGCATCTTTTTTATTATCCTCAATTCCTATAATTCCTTTTGCTTTTGGAAACAGATCCAGTACGATGTTCAAACCTTCGATCACCTTCTCCGGCATTTCCATCATCATACGATAATCGCCTGTGATATAAGGCTCACATTCCGCGCCGTTAACGATAATATACTCGATCGCGTCAGGATCTTTTGGCGCAAGTTTTACATGAGTCGGGAAACCTGCTCCTCCAAGACCAACGATCCCTGCCTCCTTAATTGCTCCCAATACTTCTTCTTTTGACATGGAATCATAAGGTTTCGCATGATACTCTACCTCTTTGAATTCCCCGTCATTTTCAATTACGATTGCGTTCACTTTTGTGCCGGCAGGTGTTATTCTCGGTTCGACTGCCTTTACTGTTCCGGACACAGAACTGAAAATGTTTGCAGACACGAATCCGCCGGCTTCCGCAACCTTCTGCCCTGCAAGCACATGATCACCTTTGCTTACAATTGGTTTGGCAGGTGCTCCGATATGCTGTCCTACCGGTAAGACAACATCTCCTTTTGGCAGATATTCGGTGATCGGCGCATGTTTTGCATACTCTTTCCCATCGTCCGGATGTACTCCGCCGCTAAATGTAAACAATGCCATTTTAAGCCTTCCTTTCTTTTATGATTTTTTTCATTCTAAGAAGTTCCCTCGTTCCTGTTATTGGAAATTTCTTCCATTAAAACGATAAAAGGAGTTTCCATCACTTTTTGAATGAAAACTCCTTCGAAACCAGTTCTTACAATAACACAAATTCACAGATATTTCAACATTTTTTTAATTTCCTTTAACAATTCTTTACCTGTTCTTTACTTATTTGCGGATTTGTCCATTTCCATAGATGATAAATTTCGTCGTTGTCAGAGCATCCAGCCCCATCGGTCCTCTGGCATGAATCTTCTGGGTGCTGATTCCGATTTCCGCTCCAAACCCAAACTCAAATCCATCTGTAAATCTCGTAGACGCGTTGACATATACTGCTGCAGCGTCAATCTTATCCAGAAATTCCTGGGCTGCCTGATAAGAATCTGTAACGATTGCCTCAGAATGTCCGGTGTTGTAATGATTGATATGTTTTACCGCATCTTCAAAACTGTCCACTGTCTTAACAGAGATGATAGCATCCAGATATTCCGTTCCCCAGTCTTCTTCTGCTGCAGGAACAACTTTAGGATTCAATGCGCAGACTGCCTCATCTCCGCGGATTTCCACACCTTTTTCCAGCAGCGCATCAATAATCGCCGGTCCGTGACTTTCCACAATGTCTTTGTGAAGTACAAGGGATTCGCATGTATTGCAGGTTCCAAGACGCTGTGTCTTAGCGTTCACAATAATCTTAACCGCCATATCTTTATCTGCATCTTTATCTACATATACATGACAGTTTCCTGTTCCAGTTTCAATGACAGGAACCGTACTGTTCTTTATTACGCTCTGAATCAGCCCTGCTCCCCCTCTTGGGATCAGAACATCCAGATATTCGTTCATCTGCATCATTTTTGTGGCAGTCTCCCGGCTGGTATCTTCCAGAAGCTGAATGCTGTACTTTGGCATTCCGCAGGACTCCAGGGCTTCCTGAATCACCTGGGTAATTGCCAGATTAGAGTGAATGGCATCACTTCCGCCTCTTAAAAGACATGCATTTCCTGTCTTAAAGCAGAGAGCGAAGGCATCAGCTGTTACATTTGGTCTGGATTCATAAATAATTCCTACGACTCCCAGCGGAACTACTTTCTTTCCGATCAAAAGTCCGTTCGGCGTTGGTTTCATATGCTCGATGGATCCGATCGGGTCATCCAGATCTGCAACCTGACAAAGGCCCTCTGCCATTGCTTCAATCCTGTCGATCGTCAGAGTCAGCCGGTCAATCAGTGACTCTTTCATGCCGTTGCTCCTTGCAGCTTCTACATCTTTTGCGTTTTCAGATAAAATATAGTTCTGACTTTCCACCAGACATTTGGCTGTTTTCTTTAGTGCTGCGTTTTTTTCAAGAATGCCTGCGTTTCCTAAAATAACGGATGCTTCCTTCGCCTGTTTTCCTAACTGTTCTAACATATGTACCTCCTTTAGTTTTTACCTTTTGGCCTGAGAGGAGTAATTGAACCATCTTCGTTCTGAATGCTGATATTATTCAGCTGACCTCTTAAGTTGGCCCGTACCGCCTGAATATATTCAGCGCGAAGTTTCTTCTGCTCCTTCTTCTGCTGGGCAGTCAGGCCCACAGATTTTTCCAAATGATAAAGTTCATTAATTCTTTGAATCTTTCTTGCGTCCATTTCCTAACCTTTCCTGAAATATGGTCTTTCCACCAGATATTTTTTTAAATTGAAATCTTTTCTCTTATGAGCAAGGAACAAAGTTCCGATTTCTTCTCCTGCAATGACGCGATTCAGATTGTTCAGGTCATCGCTGTTCACGATTACCATATCCGCACCTGCGTCTGTTACGATATTCGCTGCCGCAATCTTCGTTGCCATTCCGCCTGTACCAACCTTTGTGACGGCTCCTTTTGCCATGTTTTCAATTCGCTCGTCAATGACCGGGACTTCCGTGATCAGTTTCGCTGCCTGGTTCTTATGCGGATCATCTGTATACAATCCGTCAATATCCGTCAGCAGAATCAGAAGATCTCCTCCAACGACAGAAGTAACCACGGCTGAAAGAGTATCGTTGTCTCCAAATTCAATTTCCTCCGTTGAAACCGTATCATTTTCATTTACGATGGGAATCACACCCAGTTTCAGCAGCTGTTCAAACGTATTTTTCGCGTTAAATCTGCGTTCGTCATTGAGCATCGTCTCCTTGGTGATCAGAATCTGGGCAGATCCCTGATTATATTCCGCAAACAGTTTCTGATAAATCATCATCAGCTGCCCCTGCCCTACTGCGGAGCAGGCCTGTTTCAGCGGCAGGGAATCCGGTCTCCTGGACAGTCCCAGTGCCTTAAATCCGACACCAATGGCTCCGGAAGATACCAAAACCACATCTTTTCCACTGTTATGAAGATCCGTCAGGACACGAATCAGCTTTTCCAGACGAAACAGATTGATATTTCCTGTACTCTTATGTATCAGTGAAGAGGTCCCGACTTTCACGACAATCCTCTTTTTCTCTTTTAGTTTTCCACGATGATTCATTCTCTTCTCCTTATGTTCTGTCTGTTGTCCGACTCTAATATTTTACACTGTTGCCAGCGCTTCCGCAACCTTAATTCCATCCATGGCAGCCGAAGTAATGCCGCCGGCATATCCGGCTCCTTCCCCGCAGGGGTACAATCCCTTCAGACTGCTTTCCATAGATTCATTCCGGCAGATACGTACCGGCGAAGACGTTCTGGCTTCAATTCCGCATAAAATCGTATCCGGACGGGAAAATCCTTTGATCTTATGTTCGAAAGCATTCATTCCTTCACAGATGGAATCACAGATTTCCTCTGGCAGACAGTTTCTCAGATTTCCAAAGACAGTCTCTCCCTTTGTATTGGGATAAATTTCTCCATATTCTTTGGACGGAACACCGTTTTGAAAATCTGAAAGCAGCTGAACCGGTATCCTTCCATTTCCTTCCTGAAACGCTTTTTCTTCCCATCTGCGCTGGAACTCCACACCGGCAAGAGGACCTTCCCCGTCAAAATCATCCGGCGTAACGCTTACAATGATCGCGCTGTTGGAGTTTCGTCCCATACGGTCATGATTGCTCATTCCATTGACCGTAAGACGCCCTTCTTCCGAAGAAGCGTTTACCACATATCCTCCCGGACACATGCAGAAAGAATATACACTCCGTCCATTTTGGGCATGATATGTCAGCTTGTAAGAAGCCGTCGGCAGATGAATATTCTCCGGCAGTTCTCCATACTGAGAACGATCGATCATTTCTCTTGGATGCTCCACACGGACTCCCATGGCAAATGCCTTGGCTTCCATTGGAATCTTATGACAGGACAGCATTTCAAAAGTATCACGGGCGCTGTGTCCCAGGGCAAGAATGGCTCTGTCACAAGGAATTGTTTCCTCATCATTTACAACCAGCCCTGTAAGCCTTCCAGCCTCAGAGAGCAGATCCGTCACTTTTGCCCCAAACCGCACACGGCCTCCCAGCCGCAGGATTTCTTTCCTCATCCCTGCAACAACCTGACATAAAAGATCTGTGCCGATATGAGGTTTGCTCTCATACAGAATTTCTTCCGGCGCGCCAAATTCTACAAATGTCTCCAGGACAAACCGGTTTCTTCCGAATTTATCTTTCACGAGGGTATTGAGTTTCCCATCAGAAAAAGTGCCGGCTCCTCCTTCCCCAAACTGCACATTGGATTCTGTGTTTAATTTTCCAGTCTCCCAGAAAGTTTCCACATCTTTCGTTCTCTGCTCTACCGCCTGCCCTCGTTCCAAAACAAGAGGGCAGAGACCGGCGCGGGCAAGCATCAATGCCGCAAATAAACCAGCCGGTCCCATTCCAATGACCACCGGAGGATAATTTCCGGATTTCACGTTCTGGGGAAACCGGTATTTTTTTTCTGTTACACGGCTGATTTTTCTGTCTTTGTTTCTTTTCAAGAAAAGCGTCTCCTGTTTTTCATCCATTATTACATTGACAGCATATACATAGGAAATGGCATCTTTATGCCTTGCGTCAATGGATTTTTTATGAATGGACCATGAAACACAGGGCGTATTATGTATTATTTTTTTTATTTTTTTCTCCAGCTGCTTTTTCGTATGATCCACCGGCAGCTTGATCTGATTAATTCGTATCATCTTTTCCGATCTGCCTCCCTGCGATATATCCTGACGTAAACGCCCACTGGAGATTGTATCCTCCGCAGGTGCCGTCCACATCCAGTAATTCTCCTGTAAAATAGAGTCCCCGAAGTTTTTTCGACTCCAAAGTTTCCGGAACCACTTCCCGGGTTGAGACTCCGCCTGCTGTAATCTGCGCCATATCGTATCCTTTATAGCCGGAAATCTCAATTTCAAATCTTCGGATCATCTGAAGAATATTTCTAAAATCTTTTGCCGGCAGTTTCCGGATTGGAATCTCCGGCCGAATCCCCAGCCGTTTCAAAATTCCATAAACCAGTTTCTTATTCAAAAATCCCTGGAAGAATTCTTCTGTATTCTTATATCCGCAGTATTTCCTGAATTCTTCTGCGGTTTCTTTCAGTGTCGGCATATCCGGCATCAGATCCAGCATAACGGTAATCTTCTTTTTTCTTCTCAGAGCGTTAATCGCATATCTGCTGACCTGAAATACCGGAATTCCGGAAATTCCATATTTTGTAAACTGTACTTCTCCTTTTTCAGCGACAATCTTTTCTCCATTGGCATAAACAGTGACACGGCAGGTATTCCTAACACCGGCTGTCCACTGAAAATAACTGCCCTTCCCTTCCAAAGCCACTAAAGCAGGGAATGTATCCGTCACTCTGTGGTGAAATCCTCTGGCAAGACGATAACCGCTTCCGTTGCTGCCCAGTTTCTCCTGTGCACATCCGCCGGCAGCAAGTACCAGATTTTTCCCTTCATACCGGACTCCGTTTCCATACACCCGGAAAGTATCCTTCTTTTTATCAGCTGTTTCTGCTTCAAATCCGGTCTCTACCTGTATCGGCAGGGTTTTGATCTTCCCAATCAGAGTCTCTGCCACTGTTGACGCCTGAAAAGATGCCGGATAATAATATCCCTGGGTTTCTGTCATCAGCATTCCCAGAGATTCAAAAAACTGTATCAGCTCCTGCAGTCCGAATTCTTCTAAGAGCCGGTATGGAAATCCCGGCTGTTCTCCTCTGTAACAGCCTTCATCCAGATAGCTGTTGGACAGATTGCATCTGCCATTCCCTGTTGCCAGAATCTTTTTGCCGAGCTTTTCCATCCGCTCCAGCAGCAGGATTTTCTTTCCTCTCTGGGCTGCCGTGATTGCCGTCATCATTCCTGACGGACCTCCGCCTACGACAATTGCGTCATACTTCATATTTTTCTCCCGTTCTTAATCATTTTGCGTTTACAGATTACGCTTTTGCTATTTATTATACGGCTAACTGCTGTAAGACTCAAGAAAATGATACACTTCCTCCCTGCTTTCAAAGACTTTATGATCCTGGATCATCTGAAGAATGTCCGAAGGAAGATCTTCCTTTTTCATATCCGTGTATTCAAACACTTCCTTTGTATGATTATTGACGACTACAAGGCTCCCTTCTTTGATCGCCAGTCCATAGGTTGTCTTCACCTGCGCCGTTGTTGAGGCCTCTTTCTCTTTTTGAGCCGCCGTTGACTGCACCTGATGAATGACCTTGCCCTTCTCCTGTTTTTCAAACGCCGTATAGCACATATATCCGCAAAGCGCCGTAATCACTACGATATATATTAATAAAAACCGATTCACTTTGTTCATCATAGCAACACTCCTTTGGCTAAAGTGTTTCCTATAATTTCAAAATTATTCGAATTTCAGTAAAATTGTTTATCCATTATATTGGAAACCCTCCGGATTTGTCAACACAGCTTCCATCACAGCATAGGAAACCACTCTCTTTACAGAGACAAATATTCCGGAAAAGAAACCGGAAACAGGCATGGGAGATCGTCCCAGTCCCGTTTCCGGTTCTTTTCATTCAAAATGCATGTCCGTTTTTATAATAAATGCAGTTTCTTTGCCAGTTTTATGATCAATGTTCCCTTTGGCACATTCTTCAGTTCTTCTTCTGTAAAGACTTTCAATCCGATGATTGCCGCAAAATACACCAATACCCCCACCGGAATCGCAATGACCAGACAGACAATAAACGCAATTCTTCCAAATGGAAGCAGTTTCATCAGTACAAACTGAATCAGACCGACAATGACGCCCATCAATGCGGCGGAAATGATCGGCTTTACAAATGTTTTCACCAGTTCCTGCTTATATCCGCTGTATTTGCGGATAGACCATGCGTTTAAGAAGCACATAACGATAGAAAACGCTGTTGTCGCAAATACAAGTCCAAAAGTATTGACACTGGTATAAGTCAGACACAGATACAGAACGATCACATTTACAACAACAGATACTGCCGCGTGGCGGATTGGCACTTTCATCCGGTCCATTCCCTGTAAAATACCATTGGATACCGTTGACATGCAGGTAAAAATGACGGATACCGCTCCGACGCGAAGCAGATTTGCCCCAAGTCCGGTTCCGTTTTCCACTCCGAAAATCAGCCCGTTGATCGGCACGTTCAGCACTCCCAGTCCCACCGCGCACGGAATGGCAATCATCATTGTAAATTTAATAACCATTTCAATGTTCTCATTCATCCGTCTGGTATCTCCCAGAGCATACGCCCCGGAAATATTCGGAATAACCGCATTGGTCAGAGCAGAGGCCATGGCCAGCGGAATATTGATCAGCACGTTATACTGTCCGGAAAACACTCCATACAATTCAGATACGGTAAATGATTTCATTCCTTTATCCACCAGGATCGAACTAAACAGTGTCATGTCAATCGTCGGACAGCAGTTATAGATGGCTGTACTTAAAATCACCGGCGTGATCGTCATCAAAAGAATCTTTAAAATATTACGGTATGATTCAATATATTTGGTTCTGTCATGGCGCATCTGGATTTTTGCCTTTGGCTGATACAGCTTATAGATCGCCAGGCAGAAAATCAGTCCGGTAATCACGCCGATTTCTGTTCCAAGAGCACTTCCGGCCGCTCCATGGCGGGCAATCTCATAGGTAATACTGTCAGACGGCAGAAATGGAAGGATCAGGACATAAGCCATTAAAATACTGAAAATGGCATTTAAAATCTGTTCAATAATCTGCGAAACAGAAGTCGGCACCATCGTATTATGTCCCTGAAAATATCCTCTCAGCACGCCAAGAATCGCAGAGAAAAAGATTGTCGGAGAAATACACCGCAGCGCAAGCTCCGCCCCTTTCTGGGTGCCGACAAAATACGGCGCTCCAAACCATGCGACCAGAGACGCAATTCCTCCAACAACCGCAGCGTATACCAGCGCACCGTAAAAAATTCTCTGGGCGTTAATATATTCGCGTTTCGCAAGTCTTGCGGAAATAGATTTGGATACCGCAAGAGGAATACTGAAAGATGAGATCAGAAGAATGATATTATAAATGTTATATGCAACTCCATAATATCCGACTCCTGCTTTTCCAATAATCCCAAAAAGAGGGCTTCTATATAAAAGCCCTATAATCCTGCAAACGATGGATGCTCCGGCAAGAATCATTCCCTGCATCAAAAATGAATTCTTCTTTTTACTCATATCAAACCTCTTTCATCTCTTGTGTATTTTGTCTTTGTCAGGATCTCTTCCTGCCTTTTTTCCATCACTTTTCGTTCCTCTTCTTCCATGTGGTCATATCCAAACAGATGCAGCATGCTGTGAGCGATCAGAAAAGCGTATTCCCTTGCTCTGCTGTGGCCGTACGCCTCTGCCTGTTCTTTCACTTTATCCATGGAAATTACAATATCTCCTGCCAGAAATTCCCCGTTTTCCGGATCAAAAAGCATCGGATCTTCCTCCAGATGAGAAAAATCTGCCGGTTTCTCATACTCCGCCATTGGAAAAGAAAGAACGTCCGTCGGCCGGTCGATCTGTCTTTGTTCCAGATTGATCCTGTGAATCTCCTCATTATCTGTAAGAAGCAGATTCACCTCACATTCATATGGGCAGTTTTCATAATCAATCGCTGCCGCTATGACTTCTTCCGCTATCTTTTCATAGGGAATATCAATGGTTCCTTTGTACTCATTTTCAATTATAATACTCATATTCTACCTGTCTTTTGTTTTTTTCCGCCCGTTCTTTCCTTTTCCCGAATTTTTAGAAGCTTCATATTTATCATAAGCCGCGACAATCTGCTGTACAAGAGGATGACGGACCACATCCTTGTTTGTCAGCCTGCAGATGCCGATGTCTTTTACTTTTTCCAGCACTTTCAGCGCCTCCTCAAGACCTGAAATATGATCAAATGGAAGGTCTTTCTGTGTCAGATCCCCGGTAATAACCGCCTTGGATCCAAAACCGATTCTTGTCAAAAACATCTTCATCTGCGCCGGTGTCGTATTCTGAGCCTCATCTAATATGATATAGGCATTATCCAGGGTGCGTCCTCTCATATAAGCGAGCGGCGCCACCTCGATCAGCCCTTTTTCCATATTTTTCATAAAAGCATCCGCCCCAAGGATCTCATACAAAGCATCATACAGTGGACGCAGATACGGATCCACTTTGCTCTGAAGATCTCCCGGAAGAAATCCAAGTTTTTCTCCTGCCTCGATGGCCGGTCTGGTCAGAATGATCCTCTGAACCTCATCATTCTTAAAGGCTGTGATTGCCATGGCCATGGCAAGATATGTCTTTCCGGTTCCTGCCGGTCCGACTCCGAAAGTGATCATCTTATCCCGGATCTTTTCCGTGTATTTTTTCTGACCAAGTGTTTTTGGCTTCACTGCCTTGCCCTGAACTGTATGACAGATCACATCTTCATCCAGTTCAATCAGGTGCGCCGGCTGGTCATCCATTGATAAAGATAATGTATAATTTACATTCTGCTCTGTAATTATATTACCCCTTTTGGATAATTCCAAAAGTTCTTCGATCACAGATACTGCCTGCTGGACTGCTTTCTGCTGTCCAATGCATTTTAACCTTCCGTCTCTTAATATCAGGCTGACATGCAGCGTCTGTTCAATCTTCTTCATATAGGCGTCAAACTGCCCAAAGACATTTCCTCCATGTTCTGCAGGAAAGTCCATCTCAACTTCTACTGGGTTCATATTCCGCTGCTCCTTTGCTGTATATTCCCCACTATTTTAACATCCGCCTTTCTTTTTGTAAAGCAAGCCTTCCTATGGCGCTGCTGTTGTCGGTGCTATTTTTTCTTCCTGTTCTTTTGTGAGGGCCTTAATGCTTCGGATTTTGCCTGCTTTTTCTTCCTGAGTGATTGTTCCTGATGCCGTATACGACTCCCCGCTCTTTTTATACTTTATTTCTTTATGGAGGATTCGAATTCCCTTCTCTTCTTTCTTTTTAATATAACGCTGCAGGCGGTCTGATAATTTCTTTTTCGCCTGGGCGTCTGTATACGTTTTTTTCACAGCATGATAGGGGCGGTACGTCCTCATATAAATACCCACCGGAAAATACAATGATTTCCCGATTTTCAGCGGGTATCTCTTTTCCATCACATCTGTGCGGCCTTCTTCTTTTCCAAATGGAAGCTTCCATTCCCACGGTCCGGCATAAATGCTCTTCAGCCTGATCTTTTCTTTTCCAAATTTTTTCTCATAGTATTCCATCGGAATGGTCTCTTTATAAGTTTCCTCTGTCTTCATGGTAATCTCTCCATCTGCTTTGATCTGATCCGTTTCTGTGACCTGAAAATCATCACTGTAATAATAGATCAGTCCGGAAATCAATGTGCTGCCCTTTTTCACCCGATCTCCTACAGAAACCAGCGGTGTTCCGCTCTTTACAGACAAAGCCGTAACAATTCCTGTTTTATTGGCCACAATATCGCAGGGTGTTTTTGGATTTTGTTTCGTTTTGCGGTCCAGGGTTTCTTTGATTTCCACATGGAGTCTGGTTCCTGTCAGAGAGCACGAAACCCAGGCGATTTCATCATAATCTTCCCTTAAATGTTCCTCCAAAAGATCGCAGTCCACGCTGCCCTTCCAGGTTCCCGGACGGTAAAAATTCGCAGTGACATATTTTAAGATATCACTTTCTGAATATACTTCACTGCCGGAAACCGTAATTTCCCACAAAAACTGACTTAATACAAAAATGATCAGAACTGCCAGACCGGCAGAAAAGAAAAAAGCCTTTCTCTTCCTGTGTTCCCGAAGGAAGAAAGGCAGACCATACTGGCCGTCCAGCTGAAGCTTCACGTTTGTTTTAGATGCCAGATCCTGAAGCTCCTTATCTGCGCTTCTGCGTATGTAAAATGAATATCCCTGTCCATCCGGTTTTAAATCCCAGAGAATCATCTGATGTTTTGCACATAAGTTCAAAAACCGCTCAACATGCTGTCCTGAAATCCGGAAAAACAAACGTCCAAAGATAAAATGAAAAATCCTTACCAATTTCTGCTCCTTTACATATATTCCAGCCGCTCGATTCTTCCCGTCACTTTCATGGCATCCTGGGAATAATAGGCAATGGCCAGCCTTCTCCCGCAGATTTTCAGCACCACGCGGTTTCCCTGAACGCAGATATGGTCATCATCATAAGACAAGATGCCTCTGTAATTTTCCACGAGCACTTCCTGATTTCCCGTTAATGTGATGATAAAATCTCCAAAGATCACATCCCGCGGAAGTGAAAGGCCTTTTGCTATCGCTTCTCCTGGCTTTCTTTTCATATCGAAATTTCTCCCGGCGGCATTTGGTTTAATATATGCAGAAAAAAAGCATCCTATACCAATAATGGTGTAGGATGCTCCACATGATTATTTTGATTTTCTTTTACGAGCAGCTTCAGACTTTTTCTTACGTCTTACACTTGGCTTTTCGTAATGCTCTCTCTTGCGGATTTCCTGCTGAATTCCAGCTTTTGCACAATTTCTCTTAAATCTGCGAAGAGCGCTATCTAAAGATTCATTTTCTTTAACGATTACGTTAGACATTCTTAATTCCTGACCTCCCCTCCAGTCTCATACTTGTGCAGAGGACTGTTTGGGTATTAATTTACTGCACTAGATTATTATACCATATTTTTGCGTTTCGTCAACTAAGAAATTTGATTTTTCAAAACTTCTTTTACTTTTTTTACCGCTTCCGGGATTCCATCCGGATTTTTTCCTCCAGCCTGAGCCATGTTTGGACGGCCTCCTCCGCCGCCTCCAACGCATCCGGCAATCTCTTTTAACAGATTTCCTGCATGGGCTCCTGCTTTCTGGGCAGCATCCGTCACCATAGCAACAAGGAATACTTTTCCACCTTTGGAAGAAGCCAGCACAATGACTCCCTCTCCGAGTTTCGCTTTCAGATCATCTCCCAGTTCACGAAGTCCATTCATATCGACATCTTCCACGGCTGTGGCAAGAAGTTTGACTCCCTCAACCTCTGTTACCTCATCCATTACATCTCCGAGCGCATCTTTTGCAAGTTTGCTCTTAAGAGATTCATTTTCGCTCTTTAATGCTTTTACTTCTGACAAAAGACTTTCAATTCTCTTCTTCATTCCTGCCGGAGTTGATTTCAGCATGGACGCGGCTTCTTTTAACTCTTCTTCTACCTGATGATAGTACTGGAAAACACCCTGATCTGTCACAGCTTCAATTCTGCGGACGCCGGACGCGACACCGGTCTCTGACAGAATCTTAAACGCCGTAATGGTTCCTGTATTCTTTACATGTGTTCCTCCGCATAATTCCACAGAGAAATCTCCCATAGATACAACTCTGACCTTGTCGCCATATTTTTCACCAAACAATGCCATAGCGCCTGTCTTCTTTGCGTCTTCAATGGACATAATCTGAGTTTTAACCGGAAGGTCTGCCGCGATCTCACGATTTACGATCTCTTCTACTCTGCGGATCTCATCTTCCGTCATCGGTGAGAAGTGTGTAAAGTCAAAACGCAGATGCTGGGCATTATTTAAAGATCCTGCCTGTTCTACGTGAGTTCCAAGAACTTCTCTTAAAGCTTTCTGAAGCAGATGGGTTGCGCTGTGATTTTTCTGAGCAAGCCTGCGGTTCTTCTCATCTACATGGAACACTGCCTTATCACCCAGATGGAATGTGCCTTCAACTACATGTCCTACATGGCCGATCTTTCCGCCGGATAATTTGATCACATCTTCTACTTCAAAAGAGGCGTCATCGCTTAAGATCACTCCTTTATCCGCTTCCTGACCTCCGCTGGTCGCATAAAATGTTGTCTGATCTGCAACGATAGTTCCCTGCATTCCTTTAGAAAGTTCGCTGACCACTTCTGTATCTGTCGTCATGGCTGTGATCACGCCATCACAAGTCAGAGCATCGTAGCCTAAAAATTCTGACGTCATGGCCGGATCCAGCTGTTCATAAACCGTTGCATCGGCACCCATATAGTTGGTCGTCTTTCTGGCTTTACGCGCTGTCTCCCTCTGATGTTCCATTTCTTTCTCAAAACCGTCCTGATCTACGGTAAATCCCTTTTCATCCAGGATCTCAATGGTCAGATCCAGAGGGAATCCATAAGTGTCATACAGACGGAAAGCATCTCTGCCCGGAAGTTCTTTCACTCCTTTTTCTGCCATCTCTTTTTCCATATCAGCCAGAATTGACAGTCCCTGATCGATCGTCTTATTGAACTGTTTTTCTTCCTGTGCCAGATGATTAAAGATAAACTCCTGCTTTTCTTCCAGTTCCGGATATCCGTCCTTAGACTCGTGGATTACGACTTTGCTGATCTCTGTCAGGAATAAATGATTGATTCCAAGAAGTCTTCCGTGTCTTGCCGCACGGCGGATCAGTCGACGGAGCACGTATCCTCTTCCTTCATTGGACGGCATGATTCCATCAGACAGCATAAAGGTCGCAGATCTCATATGGTCTGTGATCACGCGGACAGAGACATCTGTATCATAGTTTTCTCCGTAAGTTACTCCTGCTACCTCACAGATCTTATCCCGGATTGCCTTAATCGTATCCACATCGAAAATAGAGTCTACATCCTGCACAACAACTGCCAGACGTTCCAGCCCCATTCCCGTATCAATATTCTTATTCTCTAATTCTGTATAATTTCCATGTCCGTCATTCTCAAACTGGGTAAATACGTTATTCCAGACTTCCATATAGCGGTCACAGTCACAGCCTACAGTACAGTCCGGCTTGCCGCAGCCATATTTTTCGCCTCTGTCATAATAAATTTCTGAACATGGCCCGCAAGGTCCTGCACCGTGCTCCCAGAAGTTATCTTCTTTTCCAAAGCGGAAAATCCGTTCCGGAGCAATGCCGATTTCCTTTTCCCAGATCTCAAAAGCCTCGTCATCGTCCTGATAAACAGAAGGGTAGAGACGGTCCGGGTCCAGTCCTACAACTTTTGTTAAAAATTCCCATGACCATGCAATTGCTTCATGTTTAAAATAATCTCCAAAAGAGAAATTTCCAAGCATTTCAAAAAATGTTCCATGGCGGGCAGTCTTTCCAACATTTTCAATATCCCCTGTACGAATACATTTCTGACATGTTGTTACCCTGTTCCTAGGCGGAACTTCCTGTCCTGTAAAATATGGCTTCAATGGCGCCATTCCTGCATTGATCAACAGCAGGCTGTTGTCATTCTTCGGCACAAGAGAAAAACTCTTTAATGCCAGATGTCCTTTGCTTTCGAAAAACTCAAGATACATTCTCCTGAGTTCGTTGACTCCGTATGCCTTCAATTTTTCATCCTCCTAATGTATGATCGATTCTTCTATAACCCAAAAGAAAACCTCCGCGTTTACAAGACAGGAAATGAAATCTCCTGTCTTGTAAAGAAGGTCTTCTTCTGCATCGTCCAGGCTATTTTTTATTTTTCTTCCTCAGAGAAAGTTTCCTTCCTGTAAGCACGCCGCCTACCGATACCGCAAGAAGAAAAATAAATTTGACTGCATATGACACTAATTCTGATATAAACGCCGTCATAGTACACGCCTCCTTGTCTTATAGAACCGATTATATCAAATCAGCGATAGAAACTCAATTACTTTCTTTCCATAAGTTCTTTTGTAATCTCATCCCATGTCATGCCTCTCTCCGCCATAAGGACCATCAGATGATAAAGGAAATCTGAAATTTCGTACTTCATCTCTTCCGGATCCGGATTTTTGGCGGCAATGACGATTTCTGTACATTCTTCTCCGACTTTTTTCAGGATCTTGTCAATTCCTTTGTCAAACAGATAATTGGTATAGGATCCTTCTTTTGGATGCACCTTTCGGTCCATAATCACATCATAGACATCTTCAAACACATGCATCGGATTCTCTTCTTTATACTCTTTTTTCACAAGATCCGTAAAGAAACAGGAGTAATGTCCTGTATGACACGCATTTCCCACCTGCCGTACTTTTGCAAGAAGAGTATCCTTGTCGCAGTCAATGGTCAATGATTTTACATACTGATAATGCCCGGAAGTATCCCCTTTCACCCACAGTTCCTGCCGGCTTCTGCTGTAATAAGTCATAATGCCGGTTTCCACTGTCTGTTCATAAGCTTCCCTGGTCATATAGGCAACCATGAGAACTTCATTGGTTTTATAGTCCTGGGTTACAACGGTCAGCATGCCGTCGCTGTTTAATTTAAATTCTTCAAAAGGAATCGGACTTTCAGCCAGATAAGGGTCCAGTCCGTTCTTTTTCATATCCTTTTTCCATTCCAGAACGGAAAAAGCTCCTGCGTCATGGACTGCCACAGCATCCGCTTTGACTGCTGCCGCTTCTCTTTCTGCATCTTCTAACGATGTTACGCTGATCATCACAGGAAGTTCTGACTGTTTCTTTACAGCTTCTACCGCTTCCATTTTCTTATCATACCCATTTGACGCCAAAAGAAGCAGCTCTCCCGCTCCTAATCTTTTCATTTCCCTGGCAAAGGCTCCTGGATCTTCCAGCTCTTCCAGATCCATGGAAACCATTACCTGATCCTTTCCAAAACGGTCGGATGCTTTTTTTACAATATCTTTATCTTCCAGAACAGCAGCCCCAAGACACACCTTGTCCGCTCCGGCGTATAAGACTTTTTTCACATCTTCCAGGTCTCTGATTCCGCCGCCTGCATACAGCGGCACATCAATCACTTCTTTTATCTCTTTGATCTTCTCCAGCGAAGCTTTCTTTTCACAATATGCAACAGCATCTGCTCCTGTGTGGTTATATTGCCTTGCGGATTCCACCGGATTCTCTGGATCCACACAGGGAATCAAAGTAATTTTGCTCATTTATAATGCTCCTTTCGTAGACAGTACGTCTGTAATTCTTGGATCCATGCCTGTGGCTTCATCTAATGCCTTAGCAAAAGCTTTAAACGCGGCTTCGATCATATGATGATTATTCTCTCCATGAATTTTCTTCAAATGAAGGTTCATTGCACTGCTGTAAGAAACAGCATAAAAGAACTCTTTTACCATCTCTGTATCAAACTCACCCACCCGGTCCATTGTAAAATCACAATCCATGACAAAATATGGCCTTCCAGACAGATCAATGGCACACAGCATCAGAGTCTCATCCATTGGCAGCATGAAAGATCCGTATCGGCGGATTCCTTTCTTATCTCCGACCGCTTCTTTGATTGCTTCTCCCAGGACAATGCCGACATCTTCAATGGTATGATGACAATCCACCCAGAGATCTCCTTCCACTTCTGCCTTCAGATCAAAAAAGCCATGTCTGGCAAAGCTGTTTAACATATGGTCAAAAAAGCCGATTCCTGTATGTATCTCCGCTTTTCCGCTTCCATCCAGGTTCAAAGACAATCTGATCTTTGTTTCACTGGTATTTCTTTCTACAAACGCACTTCTGCTCATCTTTCAGTCCTTTCTATTCTTCTTCAAAACGTACTCGCATGGAATTGGCATGAGCCGTCAGCTCTTCCTGTTTTGCGAAGAATTCAATATCTTTGTGTACCGGCTCCAGTGCCTCTCTTGAATAATATACAACGCTTGATTTCTTGATAAAGTCATCCACACTCAGCGGTGAGAAAAATTTTGCGGTTCCGTTGGTCGGAAGCACATGATTCGGTCCTGCAAAATAATCTCCCAGCGGTTCACAGCTGTAAGCGCCGATAAAGATCGCGCCTGCGTTCTTGATCCTGGTCATAACATCAAACGGATTGTCTGTCATGATTTCCAGATGTTCAGACGCAATGGAATTAGCTACATCCACAGCTTCTTTGATATCTTTCGCGATCAGGATGTACCCGAAAGATTCCAGAGATTTTTCCATGATTTCTTTTCTGGAAAGCTGATTTAAGAACCCGTCCACTTCTTCGGAAACTTTCTGTGCCAGTTCCTCGCTGGTCGTTACAAGGATTGCGCTTGCCATCTCATCATGCTCTGCCTGAGACAGCAGATCTGCCGCAACATATCTGGGATTGGCAGTCTCATCCGCAAGAACCAGGATCTCGCTTGGTCCTGCTATGGAGTCAATGCTGACATTTCCATATACAGATTTTTTCGCAAGAGCGACAAAAATATTTCCAGGCCCTACGATTTTATCAACTTTCGGAATGGATTCCGTTCCAAAAGCCAGGGCTGCGATCGCCTGCGCTCCTCCTACTTTATAAACAGCTCCGGCTCCTGCTTCTTTTGCCGCAACCAGCGTATTAGCTGTTACCTTTCCATCTTTTCCCGGAGGAGTTGTCATAATGATATTCTTTACGCCTGCCACATGAGCCGGAACAATGTTCATCAGAACAGAAGACGGATACACCGCTTTCCCGCCCGGAACATAAACGCCGCAGCTTTCCATCGGCATAACTTTCTGTCCCAGCATCACTCCGTCTTCTCTTGTTTCAAACCAGCTGTTCTGTACCTGCTTCTCATGGAACTCTCTGATATTTTTAATGGCTTTCCGAATCACTTCGATCAGCTGCTCATCCACCTGATCATAAGCCTCTTTGATTTCTTCTTCTGTCACCAGGATATTTTCTTTTGTAATCTCGGCTCCGTCAAAACGTTTTGTATAATCAAACACCGCCTGGTCGCCGTCTGCTTTTACATTGGCAATGATTTCATCTACTGTTTCCTGATATCCATCATAATTATTAGGGCTGCGCTTTAATAAGTCAGATAAAATATTTTCGATGGAATCTTCATTCACTTTTAAAATTCTCATGTTATGTACCTCTTATTTTTTCTCATCTAATATTTTTTTCAATGCTATAATCATCCTGCTGATCCGTTCCTGTTCCATTTTCTGGCTTACCTGGTTTACCACCATTCTGGCTGATAACGGACAGATTTCTTCCAGAACTTCCAGACCGTTTTCTTTCAGCGTTGTTCCGGTTTCAACAATATCAACGATCACCTCAGACAGTCCTACGATCGGCGCCAGTTCGACTGACCCATTCAGTTTCACGATTTCCACCGTCTGAAGCTTCTGGTTGTTAAAATATTCTTTTGCGATATGCGGATATTTGGACGCAACCCGGATAATCTCATTTCCGGAAAGATATTTTTTAGCTTCCTTTGGACCGCATACACACATCCGGCAGGCTCCAAACTTCAGATCCAGCACTTCATACAGGTTTCTTCCTTCTTCCAGTATGGTATCTTTTCCTACCACTCCGATATCCGCTGCCCCGTATTCCACATAAGTTGGAACATCACTGGCTTTGGACAGGAAAAATTTCAGTTTCAGATCCTCATTTACAAAAATCAGCTTTCGTGTCTTTTCATCTTTCATCTCATCGCAGGTGATGCCGATCTGCTCCAGCAAAGACAGGGTCTTCTTTGCCAGACGGCCTTTCGCCAGCGCAAATGTAATATATCTCATGTTCTTCTCTTTCCTTTCCTATACAAAATATAATACTTCGCCCAGATAATGTTCTTTGGCAAATTGTTCATAATCGTCCCTGGAACAGTTTGGGTTCTGACGCTCCAGGATCACACTCCGGCCCTGCCGGCGAAGTTCATTGGCTTTTGCCACAGCATCCTTCATAAGCTCTTCCCGGTATACGATCATCGTATGAACAGATTCCGCTTCCATTGGAATTTCCTGCCTCTGCAGAGCTGTCATAAGCTCATCCAGCACAATGGCAAAACCGACGGACGGCGCTTTCTTTCCAAACTGTTCGATCAGATTGTCATAGCGTCCTCCCTTTAACACGGCATCTCCGGTTCCATATGTATATCCCTTAAAAATGATTCCGGTATAATAATTATGTTTATTCAGCATTCCCAGATCAAATCCAACATATTTTTCCTTGCCGTAAAGCTTCAAAATCTCATATACCCTGCGCAGGCGGGCGATTGCCTGTCTGGAAGTTTCATTGCTGACCATCTTTTCTGCCTGGTCAAGAATCTCCACGTCTCCATTCAGCTCATTAAATCTTAAAAATACCTGTTTTACTTCATCAGAAATATCAAGATTTTCTACATATTCCATCAATCCGAAATAATTCTTGTTCAAAATGAATTCCCTTAACTGCGCCTTAATCTCATCATCTGCAATGGCGTCTGTCAGTCCCTGGAAGAATTCAACTTCTCCAATGGAAATCCTGAAATCATGAAGTCCTGCTGTCAGGAAGCAGTCCACAGCCATAGCAATGACTTCGCTGTCCGCCTGAACAGAATCATCATTGACCAGTTCCGCTCCCAGCTGGCATGTCTCTTTTAATTTCAGCTGATAGCTGGAGTTATTTAAGAAAACATTTCCTGCATAGCAAAGGCGGATTCCCACTTTTTCTTCACTGAAATATTTTGCAACACATCTTGCAATGGACGGGGTTACATCCGGCCTTAAGACCAGTGTATTTCCTTCTCTGTCAAAAAATTTGTACATTTCCCGGGAAGAAACCGTACCTTTTTCGCTGTTAAACACATCAAAAAATTCAAATCCCGGGGTCCGGATTCCTTCATAACCATAACCAGCGAAAACATGCTTTAATTTATCTTTCAGCTTACTTCTCCGTCTGTATTCTATCCCATAAACATCTCTGACACCTTCCGGCGTATGGACTCTCTTTTTATTCATCTTATCTACTCCTTGTCGCTTTATCAAATTAAAGTGCTACTTCGCTAGCACGTAAAACACTCTAGTATTCTATCAATACAAGGGTGTTTTGTCAACCTGATTTCCGGCTGGCTTTTTCCATTATATAAAGAAATCCGCTGAAATGCAAAATTTCCATTCAATCTTTTTACTTTTTCCGATACTGACCAGGTGTGCACCCCATTTTCTTTCTAAAAACTTCCGCATAATAACTGGCACTGGAAAAGCCGGATTGATACGCAATCTCTGTAATGGATTTTTTCTTATTTTTCAGCGCATTCAGGCTGTTTTGGATCCGCACCGTATTCACATATTCCATCGGACTCGTCTTTAAAATTTCCTGAAAAATACGGCAGCACTCACTCTGGCATGTCCCACAGGCATGGGCAATCTGTGCAAGGGTTATTTTCTTTTTGTAATTTTCTTCAATAAAAGAAAGCGCCATTTTCATTTTTTCCGTATCTTTATTTTCCGGCAGAGGAATATGCTGAAGATGTTTTGTCTGAAGATAAAATTCTTTCCATAACTTTGATACACGCCCCTGGATTTCCAATTCATATCCATCTGCTTTTTCATCAAAGAGATCTGCGATCTCCAGAAAGTCCTTCATCCACTGTTTCTGCCAGGGCACATCACCGGAAAGGCGCAGCTGTTCCAGCTTCCGGCTTTCTATGACCGGTTTTACATATTTTTGATACACGATTCCCTTCTGATCCCTGTCAAGAAAATAAGGCTCCATACGAATGACGATACTTCTGCACAGATCTTTTTCTGTCACGCGTCCAAGATGCAGGATATTCTGATTGATAAACAGGCCTTCTCCCGCTTTTAAATAATAATCTCTGTTCTGGATCGTAAAAAAACTTTCCCCCTCCATCAGCAAGTGTATCTCTATTTCCGGATGCCAGTGTGCCCTGAAATAATGATGATAATAATTGGCATAATCTTCTCTCGTTATTTTAAAAGGAAACCGGACATCCAGAGATTCATTTAATTCTTTTAAACTTCCATCTGTTACAATCTGACGCATCTGATTCCTCCATTTCATAGGATTGTTATAGTTTTTCCTATTATCCTGATATATTTTCTCTATATTTCAAATTATAATGATATTAAAGAAAAATACAAGGAGGTAATAAATATGAAGACTATCTGTGTTTTTGATTTTTCCCATATCCGGTCTTCCTGTGTGGGAATAGCCTTTTTTCTTCGCTTTCTCCATAAGATATGCGGGAACTTCTCTATTGAAATCTTTACCGGCAGACAACAGTTCATATCAATGAGCCGGTTTATGGATCCGCAGCAGATTCGGTATTTCTTATTCAGTGATTCCTCTGAGATTCAGGAAATTGCCCGGCAGATTGGTATTCCCTATATTTTCCCTCTAAAAAAAGGCAACTTTTATCAATTATATACTTCCATTTTCTGGCGCATAAAACAGATCAGCGCCTGATCATTTTCAATGTTTTCCTCAAAAAGACGCGGCAGGTTCTCCTTCCCTGCCGCGTCTTTATCATGTTCCGTCTTTTATTCTCCCTGTGCTGCCTGAGACTGCGCGCGTCTCTTAATATCCTGTTCAATCGCATCCGCTTCCTGAATCGGATCATGAACCAGTTCCACCTGACAGAGCGCACAGGTGTCAGCAAGCGCTCCAAAAATCCATGGGTTCCTTGCTTTGATTCGTTTCATCCGGCCATGGCGTTCTACATAAGCAATAAAGAAATTCAGCGCCGCTTCGATTTCTCCATCATCCGGCGAAAGGAAATAGGCTTCCAGAACTTCTTTCCTGGTACTGTCCACTGCAATGAACATCAATGGATGAACCGGCTGATCATATGCCTCATCCTGTGCCGGAAATCCTGCATAACTGAAATCCATGATCAGTTCCGCATCCGTCTGAGGTTTTTCCTGAAGCTGCTTTTTCAGATCTTCCTCATTCAGCTGCACAGCAGGAAACTGTTTTTCCATATCAGGCTGAGCATCCACAAACATATTCCATTTTCCGGTTTCTTTGTCATAAACACGGTAAATACATTCTCCCTGTTCCAGATCCAGATCAATCTTCTTATCTCTGACCGCACGGATTACCATGATCAGATTCTCATACGCATCAATCAGCAGCTTTACTTCTTCCTCATCCGGAAGATGAGGCCAAAATCTCTTCTTCTGAGAAACAAATTCCATCCAGCTGCCAAGATCGTGAAATTTCACATCCAGCTGATCGATAATCTCTCTCTGCTCCGGTGATACATCCATCATACTGTTCCAGTACAACGTCAGGACATTCTGTTCAAACATCACATAATCATCCGTCAGATCCGTCTGCCCGACCGTAGCCGCCATATGATAATCTCCATATCCCTCCAGTCCCTGATACAGATTCACAGACCGGAAATCCGTTCCCATTCCTGTGATATTTAAAAAGACCGGATCCTTGCGGTTTTCTGAGACAATGGAAATCAGATTTGACGCAGATACATACTGCCATGGCGCAAGATCATCAATCTCCTTTGCTCTTTCATACAATTTTTTCCATAATTCCAAAGATGCTTCTTTTCTCAAATTTCAGTCCTCCTTCTATCTCCAAGCATACCATACAATTCCAGTCAGGTCTAATCATTTATTGAACCATCGGTAATTTAATCTCAATGGAAAAGCAGAAGCCTGTTACATCCGCACGGATCTTTCCTCCCATCCTTTCTGCAAACTCTTTTGCGATCGAAAGGCCCAGACCGGCTGAATTTTTGCTTCTTGCTTCGTCTGCTTTATAAAACCGCTCAAAAATCCTCTCTGTTTCGATTTCCTCCGGATGCTCTACCTGATTTTCAAACCTGAGAATACAGTTCATCCCTTCCGTCTTTAATGCAATCTTCATCTGTCCTTCTCCATGATCCAGTCCATTCTTAATGATATTCTGGATCATCCGCCGCAGAACTTCCGGGTTTCCCATAACCGCTGCCGGCTTTTCCGTAATATCAAAAATCGGCTCTATTCCTCTTTTCGTCCACTCGTCATAATAAGAAAAAACCGTATCTTTTAAAATCCTGCTGAGCAGGCAGCGCTCCATTTTCAGATGATATGTCTCATTTTTCAATTTTGTATACGTAAACAATTCCTCCAGCATATCATTGAGGCTCTCAATTCTTTCCTGGATGATACGGATATAGCGTTTCTGCTCTTTTTCCTCTTTTGCGGTTTCCAGCATCTGAAAATATCCATCCAGCGATGTAAGAGGTGTTCGTATGTCATGAGAAAGATTCGTATAAATATCAGAAATCATCTGCTCTTTTTCCATATATTTTTTCTTTTCTCTCTTTCGGAGCTCCAGCATCTCGTTCAGTATATCCGCCAGATCTCCAATGCCTCCCCATTCTATTTCTCTGGAAATCATTAAATTACTGTCATACTTTTTCCAGAACCTAAGCTGGCGGCAGATGCTTTTCACCTGCCGCTGATATCCTGCTAAAAGCAGGACCAATATTACAATTATGACTGTTAAAACAGCTATGATTATTTCTAAACTCATCAATGAATATCCCTCTTTTGAAAAACAGCTCCACAGATGATCAGAGATCCTGCAATAAATACCGCCGCGGTCACAAGTGATACCCGCAGATCAGTATTCTCTAATGCCATTGGAAGCATGGCTATTCGTCCTGTTGCTGTATATTCCGCCAGATGAAATCCTTCTGCACCGATTTTCTGTGCTGCATGGTCAAAAAGAGAATATACAACTGCCATAAGATCCAGGCAGAGACAGATGGCAAGAGCCATGCTGATCACATTGTTCTGAATGATGATGGTCACTGCCATGATAAACAGAGCAAACGCCGCATGCAGCAGCAGCTGCACTCCCAGATATGGAAGGAATTCTTCCGGAGGCCCCCACTTCAAATAACCCAGGATCACCTGATTGGATACTGCCTGTGCAATAATAAATACTCCAAACAAAAATACCGTATAGATACAAAGAGACACTGCCTTTGACAAAATCAGATAGAAACGTTTTCTTGTCTGCCCTCCAATATTTTTTATATAACCGCTTTTAAAATCTGCGGCAGAAAATATAACAGCAAAAATAACAAGAAACAGCGCAACTTCTTTTCCTTTTACATTGGCATAAAACATATCGTAAACTGTAACTTTCTCTCCGGGTTTTGTAGGAAGAATTACTGAAATTCCCGCATTCACCGTGTCATTGTTCTCTTCCTGCATGACAGTTTCATAATTATCCTGCTGTATCTCCATATCATCAAATTCACTTTTGCACAAAATCGTAGAAATCACTGTCATCATAACAAAGATCAGAATTACTACATACAGACTCTTCGTCCTGATCATTCGATAGAAATCCATTTTAACCGCGTTCAGCATGAGATGCACCTCCTGTCAGATTGAAAAAATAACTTTCCAGTTCTTCACTGGTTACGGAAAATCCTTTGATCAGGATCCCTGCCTTTGCAAGTTCCATATTTAGTTTTCCGCTCTCTTCCAGCCGTTCATATACCTGGATATGTTCTGAATCCACCACCCGGTAGTTGGTAAATCCCATCCGGTCCAAAACCGGACACGCTTCTTTCGGATGATCCAGACAGATCTCAATCCGCTCCGAGCACCGCTCCATCAGTTCTTCTCTGGTCAGTTCCTGAAGCAGACATCCCTGATGGATAATTCCATAGTCTGTTGCAATCTTTGACAGTTCCTCTAAAATATGACTGGAAATCATGATCGTCATGTTTCTCTCATGGTTCAGACGCAGAATCGTATCTCTGACCTCCGCGATTCCCTGGGGATCCAGACCGTTGATCGGTTCATCCAGTACCAGAAAATCGGGTTCTCCTACCAAAGCCATGGCAATTCCAAGCCGCTGCCTCATTCCAAGAGAAAACCTTTTTGTCTTTTTGCGCCCGACATCGGCAAGACCTACGATCTCCAGCAGTTCATTGATGTATCCCGTTTTTTTGATTCCGCAGAATTTGCATTTTATTTTCAGGTTCTCCTCTGCTGTCATATTTCCATACAAACCCGGACCTTCAATCAGACATCCGATCCGCGAATGAATTTCCTGAAGCTGTTTTCCTCTGCATCCAAACAGCTCAATTTCTCCTTCCGTTGGGGAAGCCAGTCCGCAGACCATACGCAGAAATGTTGTCTTTCCCGCCCCGTTTCTTCCGATGAAACCGTAGATCGATCCGCGGTTCACATGGATATCCACATGGTTTACCGCTTTATGTTTTCCAAATTGTTTTGTCAGACCATACGTCTGCAGCAATTTTTCCATTTTCTCTCACTCCTTTTCTTATTTGCTTTTATCTTACGATGAGAATCCTAATCAATCGCAAATAAAAAGTAAAAAAAGAGTAAAGATTACCGCTGCAGACGATATCCGATCCCCCAGACCGTCTCAATATACCCTTCATCTGTCACCTGCTTTATCTTCTTTCTGATATTGCTGATATGTACATCCAGCGTCTTTGTCTCACCCATATAAACTTCATCCCAGGCATATTCAAAAATCTCTTCTTTACTGAATACTTTTTTAGGATTTCGAAGCAGCAGCTCCAAAATCGCAAATTCCTGTTTTGTAACCCTGGGAAGCTCCTGCCCCTGAATTTCTATCTGAAACGTATCTCTGTGAAGCGTCATTTCCTTGCAGGAAAGCGTCTCCGATGTATCTTCTTGATTTCTGCGGCGCATCTGCACCAAAACCCTGGCAAGCACTTCTTCAATATTAAACGGTTTTGTAATATAATCATCCGCGCCGCTCTTTAGAAGATCTACTTTGTCATCCAGCTGATCCTTCGCTGTAAGAACAATGACCGGTGTCTTTTTGTTCTTCCGAAGAGAAGAAAGGACTTTTTCTCCCGGCATTCCCGGGAGCATCAGATCCAGCATCACAAGAGCATACTCATTTTCCTGAAAAAGACGCTCTGCCTCGGTTCCGGAAAATGCCTGCTCACAGTCATATCCTTCTTTGGTCAGAGCTTCATACAGCAGTTCATTAATATGGCCGTCATCTTCTACAATCAAAATCCGATCCACGCCTCTACCTCTTTCTTCAGTCTCTAATAAGCAAGGATTTCATATCCGTCTTCTGTTACAAGCACCTGTACTTCCCACTGAGCAGATGGTTTTCCGTCGTCTGTATATACTGTCCATCCGTCTTCATCATTTACAAATATTTTATCGCTTCCCATATTGACCATAGGCTCAATGGTAAATATCATGCCCGGTGCCATAACCATTCCTGTTCCCGGCTGTGAAACATAACTGACATATGGATCCTCATGAAATTCAATGCCGACGCCATGACCGCCGATTTCCCTTACAACGGTATATCCATTGGCAAGAGCGTGTTCATGAACAGCATGACCCATATCTCCCATAAGCCCCCATGGCTTTACCGCATCGAGACCTGCCTGAACACATTCCTTTGTCACGTCCACCAGTTTTTTCTTCTCAGGTGATACTTCTCCAATACAGAACATTCTGGAAGAATCAGAAAAATATCCGTGATAGATTGTAGAAACATCGATATTTACGATGTCGCCTTCCTGAAGTACAACGTCTTCTGACGGGATTCCATGGCAAACCTGATCATTGACAGATGTACACACACTTTTCGGGAATCCTTCATAATTCAGCGGAGCCGGTATGGCTCCCCTGGACGTCGTCTGTTCATACACCCAGTCATCAATCTGCTGCGTTGTCACACCCGGTCCGATATGCTCTGCCACATAATCCAAAACTGCAATGTTGATTTTGCCGCTTTCTCTGATTCCGTCAATCTGTTCTTTGTTTTTTATCATATCATGAGAAGGAATCAGATGTCCTTCCTGTGCCATTTCCTTTAATCTCTCATCGAACTGATAGTGACACTTCTTATATTTTTTTCCGCTTCCACACCAGCAGGCACTGTTTCTTCCAATTGTTTCCATAATCACACACTTCCTTTTCATTATTGCTACTGCAATCCTACTACATAAAATGGAAAATGGCAACCGCGCCGGCAATTGACTTTTTACTTCAACTGTGCTATTTTTATAGATAACTGAAATAACAGTAACTTATTTGAAAGGATGTGCAGACCAAAGTGGAAGATGCCTCGACGAAAGCTTATATTCCATTAAAGCGTTTTAAGATTCATTCCAGATTCAGAAGATAGACTGCGGTATGGCTTTGTTTAGAAAAACACAGGTCATGCCTTTTTGTGTTGTTTTTTACATTGATTTTAAAAATTTTCTCATTTTGAAAGGATACATACATTTATGATACAATCAGCAATTTTACTAATTATTTTGATTTTTCTAAACGCGGTCTTCGCCAGTGCGGAAATCGCTGTTATTTCCATGAATAACTCAAAACTGAAAAAAATGGCAGAAGATGGAGACAAAAGGGCCGTGAAACTTTGCCGGCTGACCGACCAGCCTTCCAGGTTCCTTGCCACCATTCAGGTTGCCATTACATTATCCGGATTCTTAAACAGTGCTTTTGCCGCAGATAATTTCTCCGGTCCACTGGCAAATCTTCTGATGAAAACCGGCATCCCGGTTTCTGAAAGTATTTTGCGATCCGTTTCCATGATCCTGATTACGATCATTTTATCTTATTTTAATATTGTTTTCGGGGAACTGGTTCCAAAACGAATTGCCATGAAAAAAACAGAGTCTCTGTCTCTGGCTTTATCCGGTCTTCTCTATGGAGTTTCCAAGTTCTTTTTCCCTCTGGTTGCTCTGCTGACTGTTTCTACCAATGGACTTTTACGTCTGCTGGGCATTAATCCGAATGATAATGAAGACACTCTGACAGAAGAAGAAATCAGAATGATGCTGATGGAAGGAAATCAGCAGGGAATCCTGGAATCCTATGAAAACGAAATGATTCAGAATGTGTTTGAATTTGATGATATTTCTGCCCAGCAGATCTGTACCCATCGTTTGGAAGTGGATGCTCTGGATGTGGATGACAGCCTGGAAACCTGGGATAAGATCATCCAGTCTACCCGTCACACCTATTATCCGATCTTTAAAGAAAACAAAGATCAGATTGTCGGCATCCTGGATACCAGAGACTATTTCCGTATGGAGGTCCGCACAAAAGATTCTCTGAGAAAACAGGCCATTCATCCGGTTTACTTTATTCCGGAAGACATGAAAGCCGATATCCTGTTCCAGAATATGAAAAGCAAACGCACATACTTTGCAGTTCTTCTGGATGAACACGGCGGAATGTCCGGAATCATTACAGTACAGGATCTGATTGAAGAACTGGTCGGCGATATGTATGACGCCAATGAAACCACACCAAAAGAAAAAATTCAGCCGGTTTCAGAAAACTGCTGGAACATCTCTGGTGATGCAGAACTGGATGATGTTCAGGAAACCGTTCAGGTGGAACTCCCAACCGATATGTACGACACTTTTAATGGATTCATCTGCAGCATTATCGAAATGATCCCCCGGGATGGAGAGCAATTCCAGTGTGCTTATAAAAATCTGGACATTCATGTGCATAAAGTAGAAAATCATATTATCCGTGATACAACCGTAACTAAAAACCCTATCATACATCAGGAGGAAGAAGACTCCTGATTTCCTACAGGAGGCAGATACTATGGCATTTGACGGATTTGTCATTTCAAATATTGTAACCGAACTAAAACAAAAAATCGCCGGCGGCAGAATTTATAAGATTTACCAGCCGGAAACCGATGAAATCACTCTCGTGATCAAAAAGGAACGAAACACGATGCGCCTGCATATCTCTGCAAGCGCATCTCTTCCGTTGATCTACCTGACAACAGAAACCAAAACAAATCCTATGCAGGCTCCAAATTTCTGTATGCTTTTACGAAAACATTTAAGCAACGGACGGATCGTTTCCATCTGCCAGCCGGATTTTGAACGAATCATCGACATTACCGTCGAACATCTGGATGAACTTGGCGACGTCTGTCAGAAGCATCTTATCGTTGAACTTATGGGCAAACACAGCAATATCATTTTTACAGATTCTGAAGGTATGATCCTGGACAGCATCAAGCATATTTCAGCCAACATCAGCTCTGTCCGCGAGGTTCTTCCCGGCCGCACCTACTGCGCACCGCCATCCAAGGGAAAACATTCTATTTTCATGCTGACTCCCGAACTGTTTGCCAATGAAATCATCAAAAAGCCGCTTAGTCTTACAAAAGCCCTTTATACTTCAATCACCGGCATGAGTCCATTAATCGCCAATGAAGTCTGTTATCGGGCAGGACTGGATGGAAATGATTCCACGGATTCTTTAACAGAAGAAGGCGCAGGCGGTCTTTATGGACAGCTGCTAAAACTGAGAACCGCCATTGAAGATGAGGACTATCATCCTAATATCATATATTATAAAGACGAACCAAAAGAATTTTCCTGTATTACTCTGACTTCTTATGCTGATGCTCAGGAAAAAGTCTTTGATTCCATCTTCGACGTCCTGATCGAGTACTTTTCTGAAAAAGAAAAATATACGCGGATGAAGCAAAAATCCGCTGATCTGAGAAAAATCATCCAGACCGCTCAGGAAAGAACCAGCAAAAAATATGATCTTCAGAAAAAGCAGCTGAAGGATACAGAAAAAAGAGAAAAGTATAAAGTATACGGCGAACTGATCCAGGCATATGGATATCAGCTGGAACCAAATGCGAAATCTCTGACCTGCATGAATTACTATACAGATCAGGAAATTACGATTCCGCTGGATTCTAACAAAACGCCTCTGGAAAATGCGCAGAAATATTTTGCCCGGTACAACAAGCTGAAGCGGACCTATGAAGCGCTTTCCAGTCTTGTTGTGGAAACAAAAGCAGACCTGGATCATCTGGAGTCCATCGCCACATCTCTTTCATTGTCCGAAGATGAAAAAGATCTGAATCAGATCAAGCAGGAGCTGACCGATTACGGATATATTAAAAGCCGCGGACATAAAGGAGCGAAAAAGCCGAAAAAATCAAAACCCCTGCATTTTGTTTCTTCCGATGGCTTTCATATGTATGTTGGAAAAAATAATTACCAGAACGATGAACTGACTTTTAAATTCGCCAATGGAGGCGACTGGTGGTTCCATGCCAAACAAATGCCGGGATCCCATGTAATCGTTCGGAAAGAGCAGGCAGAAACCCTTCCGGATGCAACCTTTGAAGAAGCTGGCAGACTCGCTGCTTATTATTCTCAGGGAAGACAGGCTCCTAAAGTAGAAATCGACTATATCCAGCGAAAAGAGCTGAAAAAGCCGCCAAAAGCTAAACCGGGATTTGTCATCTATCATACCAATTACTCTATGATGTGTGTGCCGGATATTTCAGGCATCCAGGAAATCAAGGAGAAATAATCAGGATCAGGTGTATTTTCACACACCTGATCCTTTATTTTCCTGTTTCCGCAGTTCATGATTTGCTGTCGCTGCTGCTACCACAGCTGCCATAATATGACTGATCAGAACCGCAGTCCAGATTCCATTGATTCCAAAGCCTCGATTTGATAAAATCCACGCCAGCGGCATTCTTATGATCATATAATACATTACCATACAGAACATACTCTTCGCGGGTCTTCCCATTCCATTCAGGCTGCCAAGAAAACAGTTGGTTACAGTATTTAAAACATATCCTATGCTGACAATTTCAAAATAAACACTGACAATGTGTGCCGCCGCATCGCTGTTTACAAATAAGTGTGACAATGGGCTGGAAAAGCAGATAACCAGTACAGATAACAAAGCCAGCACGATTATTCCATACAGCAGAGAAATCTTTATGTAGTCTTTTGCCCGGTCATATCTTCTTCCTCCGGTACACTGTCCAACGATGCTTGTCATCGCCATATTCAAAGCCATTGCAGGATAAAATAAAATAGTTTCCAGCTTTCCTGTGATTCCATAGGCGGCAAGAGCTGAAATGCCGTATCCCGTTACCAGGGAAGTAAGAAAACTGGTGCTGACTGCCGGTATACTCTGCTGAAAAGCAGAAGGAATTCCTTTTTTGATAAAAGAAGGAATCAGCTGTTTATCAAAGCAGGATAGCCTGAAATGAAAGAGCCGTTTCCGATATAAATATATCATCATAAAAATGAGACATAAAATCTGAGATAACACTGTAGCTGCCGCGGCACCATTAAATCCAAAAAAATGAATAAACAAGGGATCCAGACCCGCATTGAGCAAAGTACAGATCAGCATTGCGATTACCTGGAAGACACTATTTCCAAAACTTCTTAAAACTGCCGTGAAATAACAGTATAAATATACTGCCAGATACCCGAGAATATAAATTGCCAGATACTGATATGCCATCTGCATAACTTCTCCCGGCGTATGAAGCAAAATTAAAATCGGTTTTAATGCCGCCTCCAGCAGGATCGTCACTCCGGCAGAAAATACAACCGCAGCAATAAACGACGTCATAATCAGCCTGTCCACCCTCTCTTTCCTGTTGGCTCCAACTGCCTGGGACAATAAAATAGCCACACCATTGGCCGTTCCCATTGCAACAGAACTTAGAATCAGAATAACCGGCGTCGCATTCGTTAATGCGGCATAAGCCGTTTCTCCCAGCAGATTTCCAATCCAGAGACTATCCACCAGATTATACGCCATATTCAGAAACATAGCTGCCATCATTGGCAGAACCATTGCCGCCAGACACTTCTTTGTACTTCCTGTAATAAAATCAATTTCCATCGTACAGTACCTCCTCTAATGAATAAATTAATGAATGAATATCAGTCACTTTCAGTTTAAAATAAATTCCTGCCAGCCCAAAGCAGGAATCTTTGTGTTCGTTTATGAAAATTTTTTTATAAGTTCAAGTAAAAAACTGCGGATGCGTTCCGCTCTTTCTTCCGGGGAAATTTCCTGATTCAGCAGCACACCCAGCTGACCATATACACAAAAGGATGCCATTGTCTCTGGATCCTGTATATGAACAGCTCCCTCTTCTTCTGCAGCCAGCAGCAATTTTTTTACAACTGGCTGCAGTTTTGCGCAGACCTTTAAAGACAGCTGATAATGAAACTTTACATTCCCCTTTTTATGACATACTTTTTGTGCATAACTGTCATTATTTTCTGTTTCCAGGAATGTGGGCATATTTCTGATCAGCTCATCCAGTGACATTTTCTCATGCAAAATGCCGCAGATATGATCCACCTGCTTTTGGGCATACTGGTCAATGGCGACATCAAATAATTCTTCCTTGGAAGAAAAATACCGATAGCAGAGCCCCTGTGCCACATGCATTTCTCTTGCGATATCAGAAATCGATGTCTTTTCATAGCCCTTTTCATAAAACACTTTCATCGCGGTATCAATAATCTCCTGACGTCGTTCCTCCGGCGCCTTGGTTACTCTTGTCATGATTCCGGCTCACCTCTTTTCTGTTTTCTTTTCGTAACCGAGTATACCACATGCAGTCTGATTTTGTCAATGAATATTATTCATTCATTTTTTGTCATAAAATTACCCTCAGACAGATGGTTTTACGTTCTGCCTGAGGGCATCTGTTAATCTGAAATCATCCTTCAAGTCCTTCTTTATGAAGCATTCATTCTGTAATCCAATCTCATTTTATCTGCAATCAGTGCGATAAATTCTGAATTCGTTGGTTTTCCTTTTCCGGCACTGATCGTATACCCGAACATTTCTTCCAGCAGCTCTACTTTTCCCCTGTTCCATGCCACCTCAATGGCGTGCCTTATGGCTCTTTCTACACTGCTGGACGTCGTCTTATATTTCTTTGCAATCGTAGGATACAATAATTTTGTAATATAATTCATCATATTCACATCTTCGATTGCCATGATAATTCCTTCTCTTATGTATTGATACCCTTTTATATGAGCCGGTATTCCAAGATCTCTTATGATCTTTGTCACATCCTGTCTGATATCGTACTTCGCAGTATCAAAATTCCTGCTGTCTCTGATTTCTCTTCTCTGCTGATACTGAATCTGCTGATTCATGTATTTCATCCTTGTAATCTGTTCGATCCTGTGAAGCAGGATATCCGGCTGAAATGGCTTCATAATACAGTAATCAACTTCCATATGATTGATGCATTCAATTAATTTCTGCGTTCCTATAAAAGTTGTAACGATAAAGGAGGGCATATCTTTGTCACTTAGCTTTTCTCTGCATTTTTCAATGACTCCAAGTCCATCAATCATAGGCAGCATCGTATCAATGACAACGACATCAGGATGATGTTTCATAATATCTTCCACTGCTCTTACGCCATCGTTTACAACCGATGCGATTTCTAATTCATCCGCAAGCGTTTCTGCCAGTTTTTCCGATTCCGTCTGATTCGCATCCGCAATCAATACTTTTAGTTTCTTGTCCATATTTCCTTATCCTCCTCATGCATAATCTTTACCTAGCCACCCTATCTGAAGCATCTTTTTCTCATGATTGTATCATATCATACCCATACTCCAGCCTTATCTTGTCTGCAATCAAAGCAATAAATTCTGAATTTGTCGGTTTTCCTTTTCCGGCATGAACCGTATAGCCAAACAGGGCGTCAATTGTATCCATCTTTCCTCTGCCCCATGCCACTTCAATGGCATGACGAATCGCCCGCTCCACGCGGCTGGATGTGGTATGAAATTTTTCCGCAATTGCCGGATACAGCTGTTTTGTAATCGAATTTAAAATATCCATATCATATACGGCCATCATAATGGAATCCCTTAAATACTGATACCCCTTAATGTGAGCAGGCACTCCGATTTCATGAATCATATTCGTCACAATAATTTCCAGCTGGTTCCTTGTAATTTTACCAGATGGATCCTTCCATGCAACAAATGGTTTCGCAGATTCACTTCCTGCTTTTACCTGCTTGATCTTCCGGATGACCGTGTTGGAGTCAAACGGCTTTAAAATGAAATAAGACGCTCCAAGTTCGATCGCCTCCTCACATACATTCTCCTGCCCCATGGCGGACAGCATGATAACCGCCGGTTTCTTTTCCATGTCTTCTTCTTTCAGACGTTCCAGCACGCCAATTCCATCCAGTTTTGGCATGATGATATCCAAAAGCACGACATCCGGGTGATTTTCCTTGATAACTTCCACAGCAGCTTCGCCATTATCTGCACTTGCCACGACTTCAATGTCGTCTTCCTGTTCCAGCAGCTGGGTCATCATTTCAATGATCCTCTGATTATCATCTGCAATCGCCACATTAATCTTGCTCATATTCAGTCCTCCAATTCTGTTTTTATTTACAAGAATATTATATATTTTACCGGAGTTTACATACAAGCCGTTATCAATCGCAATTTTTCTTCATAATATATTAAAATCAACATATTTTTACCTAAAATCCTTGAAAAATGTCGAAAAAAATACCCCCAGCCTTCGTAAAAGCTGGAGATATCCGACGTACATTTCCTAATTTTGAAAAACCCCCTGTGAATCCGACTTTAAATCTTTAAAACAATCATGGAATCCCACTCGATTCCTGCCTGTCGTAATTTTTCTAAAAAAACCGGTTTCTGATCCGGATCTGTTTTCCACGCCAGACCGCATCCTGCAGAAATCTCTGACGGCAGGGGAATGATTCTTCCCGGGAGATCCTGCCCCTGACAGAATTTTTCCATCCTCATGGCCTCTGTTGTAGTGGAAAATGTAATGATCAGCTGTTCTCTTTTCTTCCGCATGTTCTTCCTTACGGTTTGATGATGGAATCCGCCTGCATCATCTTTTCGGCAATCACATACATATTGGTCACATCGCCGATCTTCAATTTCTCTGACAGCCCATAATAATTCAGACAGGTTCCACAGGTCAGGATTTCCACTCCCTGAGCTTCCAGCTGCTTCAGATCTTCCAGAGCCGGAGAGCCCTCACAGGTAAAAGGCGCTCCTCCATTGTAAAACAAAATGGTCTCCGGCAGTTCATCCTGCTGAGTTAAAGCATAGATGAATCCCTTCATTAAAACTTCTCCCAGTTCATCGTTTCCTTCTCCCATCCTGCCAGAAGAAATCACAACAATTTTATGGTTTCGGCTGTCTGGAATGCACACGGTTTCTTCTGCGGTATCTTCCTGCTTTTCCATACCTTCTCCGCCTTCTCCCACTGTCATGATTACCTGATATTTCTGTTCTTCCAGCTTTTGAGACTGAATCTCGTATCCTTTCTGAACGGCCATTTTCGTAAGATTCTGAACCGCAATCTCATTGTCTACCAGAACTTCCACCGTTCCAGGACCGTTTAACTCTTTAATTGCATTTTTTGTTTTCACTACAGGGATCGGACATGCATCTCCAATGGCATTTACCTTTATCATAATCTTTCCTTTCTACCGCTGACCGCGGACATAAATTTCTTTTTCCTTTTTCTCTGTTAATGTTCCCACTGCCGATGCCGGAAGTCCGGCTTCTCTCAGTTCCACCAGAAGTCTCTCCGCCTGATCCGGCGCCGCAGCGATCAGAAGGCCTCCCGAAGTCTGAGGATCAAACAGCACTTCTTCCATAGCGAACGGTACATGTTCAAACTCCACATATGGTCCTACATGATTTCGATTGCGCTGTCCTGCCGCCGTCAGCAGAAATTCATTGGCATAATCAGCCGCGCCGGAAATCACCGGAATCTGTTCTGCAATCACTTCCGCAGACAAACGTCCATCCAGCATTTCATGCAGATGCCCCAGAAAACTGAAACCGGTTACATCTGTACATGCATGAATCTCATATTTTCTGCAGATTTCAGAAGCATATTTATTCAGCTGGATCATGGAGCTGACTGCTTCCTTCATATCTTCTTCTTTTGCTTCCTGCACCCGGCTGGCCGTACAGACAATTCCCACACCTAATTTCTTCGTCAGAATCAGCACATCTCCAGGATATCCTCCGTTGTTGGAATAAATCCGATCCGGATGAACCAGCCCGGTCACTGACAAACCATATTTTACATCTGAATCCTGAATGGAATGGCCTCCTGCCAGAGTTCCGCCCGCTTCTATGACTTTCTCTGATCCGCCTCTCATAATTTCTCCCAGAATATTAAGATCCATAGTCTCGGGAAAACATACAATATTCAGCGCTGTTTTCACTTCACCGCCCATGGCATAAATATCACTCAGGGCATTGGCAGCCGCAATCTGGCCAAAAGTATACGGATCATCTACCATCGGAGGAAAAAAATCCAATGTCTGAACAAAAGCAGTATCATCCGACACTTTATAAACCGCCGCATCATCTCTGCTGTCATAGCCAATCAAAAGATTTTCATCTTTCGGACCCTTCGGCAGTTTTTCCAGAACTCTGTTTAAAATGCCTGCTCCAAGTTTTGCCGTGCATCCGCCGCCTTTGCAAAAAACAATCTTCTCTCCCATACTTCTCCTTCTTTCTTTCGTTTCCAGTCATAAAGCCGATCGATCAGCTGTCCAGCAGTTCAATAAATGCTCCGATCCTGGTATCAATCTGCCCCTGGTCCGTCATAGAATAATCTGTTGTAATTGCCAGATATGGAATATCTTTCTCCTCTGTGACAAAACGTTTTACCGCGTCCGATTCGATGGCAAACGTATGGCAGGCCTGCAGCAGCACTTCAATCACTCCGTCCGCCTGATATTCATCAATCTGTTCTCCCATGGCTTTAAAACGGCCCGGATTAGGACTCATCACAGAACAGTTTACCCGCAGATATTTTTCTGCAATTGCGGTAATCGGGTCTTTTTCTTCATCGATTGGATCCTTCTTTTCTCTCGGACCACAGCAGTTCTCAAAGCCGACAACATCTGCGCCTAATTCCTCAATCCGTCTGATTACTTTGTCAATCACTCCATGCGTTGGACATCCCGTGATCAGAATCCTCGGTCTCGATTTTTTCCCTTTATATTCCTTTTCATAAAGATCTGTTAATTCCCTGGTTCTTTGCTCCAGATACTTGATCTTTTCTTCTATATCAAAGGCATAATCATTGGATGTAACGACCGTATTCAGTTCGTATCCGGAAATCGGCGTCGGCTTCAGACGTCCAACTTCATAAAAATCAAGAATTGCTTTTCTTTCCCGGTTTCTTAAACGGATTGCCGCACGAAGTTTTTCTTCTGTAATCTTGATCCCATAAAAATCTTCCAGATCTTCTTTTACACTTTCCACTTCCGCCTTCCAAAACTCCAGCGCGCCTTTTCCTCCTGCTCCCGGAGGCAGCTGCATAATATGACAGTGTTTCAGCTCTCCCATCAGCTCATACATTTTCTTCTTTCCATCACAGGTTGTTTCTGCCAGCACCATATCCGAAAAATAGAAAAACGGACAGCGGTCCGTTGCCGCGGAACCATAACTTGCTTTAATCAAAGGACACAGATTTTTCGGCAGTCTCTTTTCCGCTGCCGGGATATTCTCTTCTCCAATTCCGCATAATACGACTGCGACTGCATCAGCTGCCTCAATCAGTTCCCATGGCGTATAAGTACAAAATACTCCCACAATTCTGCGTCCTTCTTCTTTTAACTTTTTGAGACTTAAAAAAGCCTTCTTCCTTGCCTCCGGATATGTAACAAAATCTTTGGGCAGTTTTATTTCTTCCATCTTTTTCTCCTTTACTTTTCCATTTTAAGGGCTGCCGCCGCTGCTCCAACCGCGCCTGCATATCTTGCCAGGGCGTGAGAACGGACCTCCCTGCCCAGCTGTGCAGATAAAAGTTCTATTAAATATTGATTTTCACAAAGCCCTCCGGTAAGAAACACCGGACGGTCACCATCTCCAAGTTTTGCATATTCCTGCTTCACTTTTCTGACAACAGAATCCAGAACACCCCAGACAATGTTTTCTTTTGAGGTTCCTTTTCCGATCAGCGCAACAATCTCAGACTCCGCAAACACAGTGCACATGGAACTTATTTTTAGTTCCTCCGTCCGGTTTCTGGCGGCCGAATCCATCTGATCAATAGGCAGTTCCAGTCTGTTTGCCATGATCTCAATGAATTTCCCGGTTCCAGCCGAACATTTGTCATTCATAAAAAATTCTTCCACTCTGCCTTTTGTACAGGAAATTACTTTGGTATCCTGACCGCCAATATCAATCAGATTCATTGGCTCTTCTCCAAACAGAACTGCCGCTCCCTTTGCATGACAGGTAATTTCCGTTACTTTCTTCTGTGCTGCTTCAACAGCTTCTCTCCCGTACCCGGTCGAGACACACAGCGATTGTTTTAAGTCTATTCCCTGACACATAAGCGCTTCCTCAATCCTGGTGACTGTCTCGAAACTGCTCCACCCTGTAGGAAGAACAAATGTATACAAAATCTCCGCATTTTCATCTAAAACCGCTGTTTTTGCACAGGTTGATCCGATATCTATTCCGATATAATTCATATTCTGCCTTTCTTTTCAGCACTCACTGATATATTTCTTTTTAAAACCATTATACCATGTCTTTCATCTTCCTTTTATCGTGTTATTCGTTTTATCGATTCTATTAATTGATAAAATCGATAAATAAGATTACAATAAAAGAAAACCATATGCAAAGGAGATTTTCTGTTATGGAATTTCGTCATTTAGAAATTTTTCTTGCTGTCGCTGAGACAAAAAGTTTCTCAAAAGCCGCAAAACACCTGTTTTTGTCTCAGTCTACGGTAAGCTCTCATATTAAAAATCTGGAATCAGAACTTCAAAAGCCACTGTTTATCCGCTCCACAAAATCTGTGGAGCTGTCTCCGGACGGCTGTACCTTCCTGAGATATGCAAACTCCATACTGGAAATGAGAGAGGCCGCCCTGGAAGCCCTAAATGCCCCTTCTGAAACCATACTGCGCATCGGAGCTTCCACAATTCCTTCCGGATATCTTCTTCCCAGACTTCTTCGGGGCTTCCACGACTCTCATCCTCATACCTTTTTCGATATCCAGCAGGGTGACAGCGGGGAAATCCTGGAAAAAATACTGGACGGATCTCTGGAACTTGGTTTCATCGGAAAAAAAGAAGACACACCAAAGTGCGTCTTCCTGCCATTTTGTAAAGATGATCTGGTTCTTGCCCTGCCGGCGAACCAGTACTATTTTCATTTGTTAAACCAGAATCCTCCCATACAGGAAATCCTGAAAGAACCTGTTATCTTAAGAGAACAGGGTTCCGGAACAAGAAAAGCTGCTGACCTGTATCTGGATTCCATTCATCTTTCTCCCGAAAACTTAAATGTCATCGCGCGAACCAATGATCTGGAATCCACTAAGCGAATGATCCAAAACGGCATGGGGATTTCCATTCTTTCCAAATATGCGGTAAAAGATCTGGAAGCCCAGGGAGTCATACTGACCCTCCCTCTGGAATCCGGCATCCATCGGTCTTTTTATATTGTATATCGGAAAGATAATCCCCTGAAATCTGCCTTTCAGGATTTTATTCAGTATGTAAAATGCCAGGACTTTTCATGATCTATTTTACAATTTTTACATGAGGATAAATCTCTTTGATCCGTTTATCAGGAAAATGGTCATCCAAAAATCGTTCCATCCGGTTTTCCGCTTTTTTCCCCTGGATGTGTCTTTCCGAATATCTTGACATGGCAAGTCCTGACAGCGCCATGTCAAGCGTCATGAAAATAAGGAATCCCCATGCAAGGATTTTTCCCGCTTTTTTCGGCAGCTTCTCAATCCATTTTGAAAAAAACGGATAAAGACCTTTCATCCAGATTACAGAAGCGAATCCCCAGAAAAAGCAATACAGAAGGTTAATTCTGCCGCCCAGATTAAATGGAATTTTACTGTAATCCCAGAACACAGTCCCAAAAACCATCTCGGAGAGGACACTGCAGATATACTCATAAGCTCCTCCCAGCAGCGTTCCGTAAATAAAAATAAAACGGTCACTTCGGTTTCGGTACTGATAGAGAATTGCTGTCAGAAGCACGCAGCCAAATCCCCATACAATGCTGAATGGTCCGAACACAACACTGCTGCGGCTCATAATAACGCCGTACTTCATATAACAGAAGATCGTCTCTATCACATCTCCAAGAAAGGCTCCCAGGAAAAAGATGCAGACCAGCTTGTAAAAGCCGCATCCCGCCGCAAAAACATCCGCTTCTGCTTCTGCCTTTTTGATTTCCTTCTCTCTCTCCAGTTTTGCCTTCAGAATTGTCCTGACATCCAGCAGAGGATAGGCCTTTTCAAGATGCTTCAATATCCATTTTGTAACGCCTTCTCCCATCATATCCGCTGTCTTCTGAAGATTCTCTGACACCTGATATACCAGTGACAATTTACGGATATGGGACTTGATCTTAAGGATTCCTGTTACTGTACCCGCCAGATCAATGATAAGAACCACTCCAAGAATGATCAGCAGGATCCCTCCGATCGTTTTCGGAATCAGTAAAGTCGCATCTTTCAATATAGGATTAACCACCCGGATCATCAGAACCGCCAAGGCGCCCCAAAGGGCTGTATAAGGAAGATTGACATATCCGCTGAAATGATATTTTCTCCTGGAATAATCCCACCATTTATGATGGAAAATCTTTTCCAGTAAAAATCCTGTGAAAAATGTCATGACAAAGGACAGAATCGCTCCTCCGAGAAACAGGAAAAAAACGCTTTCTCTTAATTCTGACAGAAAAATCGTAAATACTACAGCACTGACTCCGTACGAAGGGCAATAAGGTCCATACAAAAAACCAACATCAACGAACTTCTTCGTTCTTACTGCCGCTGCCGCCGTGGCAAACAGCCAGCCCAGAAACGAATACAGTACAAAAAACCACATCAATTGATAAAATGTTTCGTTCATTATAATATCCTTTCCAGAATCCTATTGTTTATGTCATATCATACCGATTTTTGTCGAAAAAAACAACCCTGACATAAAATCTGATTTGAAAAGGCGAAGATCACTTGTCTTAACTGCCTTTTTTCATCCTTAACTGAAAATCTGAATCATAATACAGATTCAGGTCTCTGCAGATTCTGTCATTGATCTGCATCAGCGCCTCCCTGTATTCCTTATACTTTGGGGATAATTCCATCATGGCCGGAAGAAAAATATCATTATATCCACAATCCTGGAGCCGTTTCATAAAGCGGCGCTGGGATATGAATGCCGGATGATATCGAAAGAAAAAGCTGTTTTTCATTTTCACATTCTGCTTTGTCTGTTTTTTCAACTTCTCATATGATTCCTCTGTGGGATTCAAATAATCTTTGATCTGATCGTCCATCTTTTTTATCATGGTATCCAGCGATGGTTTCGGCAAAAAACGGTACATGATATAAGAACTCACTTTCATAAAAAACGGAATTTTAATATCAGCATTGTCTAAAAAATCCACAATACGATCATATGCTTCTTTCTGCTCCTTTGTTTCCATTGGAATCTGCAAATACGGAAGAAAATGATGCAGGAAATAGTACCCATAGAACCCCGGAAACATATCTTTCAGTTTTTCTCCTATGGTCTCATAATCAATTACGCTGCAGACACTTTCTATTTCTTTTGTCTGAATATATTTCTTTAATTCTTCCCATTGAACGGTCAGCTTCCGGATTTCCTGTTCCTTTTCGCTGCTGATCTGATCAAGCAGTCTGTCATCCCCTTCTTCCAACAATATTTTTATCTCTCTGATTCCGATTCCAAGTTTCCGGTACAAAGAAATCTTCTCCAGTATCTTAACATCTTCCGGGGTATAGTTACGGTATCCATTGCTGTCTTTCTTAACTTTCAGCAGACCTTTTTCTTCATAATATTTTACTGCTCGTTTGCTGAGATCTACTTTTCTCACAACTTCATTTAATCTCATATCCTGAACCTCCTTACAGTTTTAATATAAACCTGTACACAGCGTACAGGTCAAGAGATAAAATGATATAATGCAGACATGGAGGTATTTACACATGAACGACCGTCAATTACATTCTTTTCTTCTGGCAGCCGATTCCGGAAGTTTTTCCAAAGGGGCACAGGCCGCTTTTATTTCCACTCCGGCTCTGGTGCAGTAGATCAATTTGCTGGAAAAAAATATCGGGTTCCCATTATTTTACCGCACACACCAGGGAATTTCCCTGACGCCTGCAGGCGGGATCTTTTATGACGCTTCCAGAGAAATCCTGCAGACTTATGAAGACGCCTGTGCCCGGGGACGTGAAATCAGCCGGACAGAAAATGATTCTCTCACAATCGCATATCCTCCGGAACAATTTCCGCCGTTTATCCTGAAAGCATATGAAACCTTCTTACAAGATTTTCCAAACACTGCCGTTACATTTCTTCCGATGCCGTACAACGAGCATATTGCTAAAATCGCAGGCGGAAAGGCTGACTGTTCGATTCTCGCAGAACCACGGAAAGAATGTCTGGGGGATCTGATCTTCACCAAACTATTTGAAGACACCTATAGTTTCTGCATGAGGCCGGAACATCCGCTTGCGGACCGCAGCCTTCTTAAAGCCGATGATCTGACAGATGGTTCTATCTTATGCGGAAATTATTATTATATGAAATATCCTTTCCACCAGCAGCTGTCTGCCGTCTCCAGCCGCATACAGGTGCTGGACAGCGAATACGATATGTCCATCCGCTCCAAAGTCCTGCTGACAGATGATATTTTCGCGATTCACTCCCGCTGGAGCAGCCAGTCCTTTCTTACCGTAGTCCCTTCTGATCTGCCTGCCGGACCTGTCGGCGCGGTCTGCAGGAAAAATCCGTCTCCGGCCGTCACTCATTTTTTATCTTATTTTTAGATGAATTAAAACAGGGCAGACCCGTCGAATCTGCCCTTCCATTATTGAGGTTATAAACGCTGTCCCCCGTCAATTCCTTTGAACGCAGAATATCCGTCATCTGCCATTACCGTCGTTCCATTTACCGCAGACGCCTCATCGAGAGTCATCAGATAAACGACGCCGGCAATCTCTTCCGGCTCTACAATCCGGCCTTTCATATGAAGGGAAGCTCCAATTTTAGCTACCGTATCATCAATCATCTCCGTTCTGACCCAGCCTGGTGATACGCATACCACTCTGATTCCATAGCCTGACAATTCTCTGGCCAGACTCTTCGTTACCATTTCTACCGCTCCTTTGGAAGCATGATATCCTACGGATTCGGAGTTTGCCATAGTTCCGCAGATAGAGCCAATATTTACGATCGTACCTTTCTGCTGATCCGCCATATATTTACTCACGGCATGTATCATATGAATCGTCCCCATGACATTAATATCCATCGTTCTCCGGATATCTTCCATATCTGCTTTGAAAAAACTTTCTCTCCTGCTTACAACTCCGGCATTATTGACTAATACATCAATACGGCCATATGTATCCATCGTTTCATCTACCACTTTTCTGCACTCTTCATAATCCTGCACGCAGCAGTGTTTCCAGGTCACTTCCCCGAATTCAGAAAGTCTTTCCTGCGCACGAAGGCCTTTTTCCTCATTGGTACTTAAAATTACCACCCGGCAGTCTTTCTCCAGAAATAATTTTGCGGCCGCATATCCGATTCCGGCGCTTCCTCCGGTTATAATAACTACTTTTTTCTCCATCATTCATTCCTCTTTCTTCTAAACGATAACAACTAACTTCGTTAAAATATTATCATTTATCGAAGGAATCGGGAATTAGATTCTTCTTAAACAGTGTAAAGTTAAAACTTAATACTTCTGCCTGCTTTCCTGTTTCTGCTGCGTTAAAAGCCACCCAATCCCCGCCGAGGTTCTCTCAGCGGCATTCTGAAAATGATTTCCCGGATTTAACTGAAATACTGTCTGAATTCCTTTCTCCCGGTAAAATCTTTCTATCTGTTCCGTATTTTTACGCACCGTTTTCATATACGGATTGCGTGTCCTGCTTTCTTTGCTTCCCACAGAAAAATATATACATTCCGGTTCTTTTGCCATTTCATGAGAGAATACATAATCTATAATTCCCGGGAACCACAGAGATCCGGATATACTTGCCGCCCTGGAGAAAAGATCCGTCTGATACAGCGCATACACGGCAAAAAGCCCTGCCAGTGAGTATCCCGCCAGTCCCCTCCATGAAATTTTACCTGTTATTCTTCTCTCTGCTTCAGGAACAATGGTTTTTGTCATGAAATTCAGATATTCATCTGCTCCGCCGGTACATGGCTCGGCGTTTTTTGAAACCGGAGGCGCATCCCATGGCGTCATATCATGATTCCAGTCAAGACCGCTGATTGTTATCAGTGTAACTTCCGGACATTCCTGCTGCTTCAATATTTCATATATCTTATCGTTTCCTTCTTCCATGACAGTATTAAGATAAATCACAGGGACATCCGCTGTATTCGCCTGATAAATCGTGACCTTCTTCTCGTCTATGGTAAATGAATTCATCTCTGATGTCTCTCCTTTCCCGGCATTCAATGACCTGTCTTTATTTCTGAATTCAAAACCGTACTGCTTTCTATCTCCAGATATCTTCAGGATTGTTCTTCATATTTCTCATGCTGTATTCTGCACTTTTTGAGATAACATGCGATTCCGTATATGTGAATTGTTTCCATACCATCATCCTGCAGTCGTGTCATATATTGCTTGTCCCTGACCTGTCTGATTGCTTCTCTGCATGCCTTATCAAGATTTCTATTTTCCGCATACTTCACTTCTATTACACATCCAATGCTTTTTTCCGGTATTTCAACAAGTATATCGCTGTAACCTTCACCAGATTCCGGATTGGACAGCACAATCCAAGTATCTTCGCTTCCAAGGATTCCAACCAGCATACCATGATAAAAAGATTCTTTGCGTCCCTTTCTTACAGCACTGTCACGAACACTAATGGATTTTCTTAAATATTCTCCGAATATCTGCTGCATTTTCTCTGCGTCTCCATCCTCTGCCGCTTTGCAAAAAGATTGAAGTTTTCCGGCATCACTTTTTATTTTCTTCGAAAACCAGGTCAAAATCTGCTGTTCAAAAATAAGCCTGACCTCACGATTTGGAATCTTTAAAGTATGTCTTCCGCCAGCCGGCTTTTCCCCATCTGTCAGATATCCTGTATTATACAAAAGACTCCAAAGATATTTTATCCGCTCCCCTTTGTCTCCTGACAATAAATCCTGATATGTCATTTCCGGGATGATCTCTTTTTGTATCTGTTCCCCTGATACCAGCAGTTCCAATTCTGCCTTTACCGTTCCATTCGAATGTTCTATGATTTCTCTGACAGTTTCATTTCCACTGCTGTTTGCCCAGTAAAGAACCGGTTCTGCCTCAGAGTCTGTCAAATGATCTGAAATATAATTTAAAACATCCCATGGACAGTATATACTTTCCCGACCAAAATGATATCCATTATACCATTCTTTTACTTCTTCAAAGCAGTATGACATTCCATAGTATGACAGTAATTTCCTCACCTCAGTATCTGTAAATCCAAAGTACTGCGCATACTGTACATCTGATATTCCATGTACTTTGAAGTTATTTAATCCTGTAAAAATACTTTCTTTGGATATACGAAGACATCCTGTCAGGACGGCAAAGTACAATGCCTCATTGGTTTTTAATGCCATGCTGAACATTGATCTGATCAGCGAAATCATCGGTTCATAATAATGATCCTGGTAAGCCTTGTTCAATGGAACATCATATTCATCAATCAAGATGATAACTTTTTTGTTATAATGCTTATATAGTAATCTGGACAATACTTGAATACTCTGGCAAAGATCCACAGGCCGGTCAAATTCCTGATTCAGAAGTTTCAAGAGAGATGCTTTGTCATACTTTGTCAATCTGTCACTATCCAGCAGCCACTGCAGCCGAATTGCCTCATTATACATCACACTGCACAAAAGATCATAGGACATCTGATAAGAATCTCCATCCACGTCTTTCAAGCTGATTGAAATAACAGGATATTGTCCCATATATTTGTCACATAATTCTTTCTCCTTTGTAATCTGCAGTCCCTCAAACAGCGCAGGGTCAGCACCAATCTCGAAAAATGAACACAGCATATCCATATTCAGTGATTTTCCAAAACGGCGGGGACGGGTAAACAAATTTACTTTTCCCCAGGAATTTAATAATTCCCGGATGAAACTGGTTTTATCGACGTAATAAAAATTTTCTGACCGTATTTCTTTAAATTTTTCAATTCCAACCGGGATCTTCCTTTTACTCATTCCGTCTCCTCCTTTCCTTGACACATATAACTTCTCTGTTATTATACATCATAGAAGGGAGGAAAAAAACTCCCTGTCATTAACGAAACAATCCGCTCCACCATGTTTTTGTTCTCCGGCACATATTACTCCAGAATCCGCCGCTATTTCCCTGATCTTCCTTCTCTGCGTCTGTGCTCTGAGTCTCTGCCGCAGGCGCTGTGCCGGTGGTTGTAAATGTTTCCTTTGCTCCCTGATATTCTTTTCCGTCATAAATCACATAGAACCGATAGCTGTAAGCAGTACCAGGTTTTAATGTCACACCTAACTCTCCATTGTAATCATACCAGATATTAAATCTGCTTTCATTTCTGGAACAGTTTTCCTGATGACGTTTGATCAGGTTTCCATCTGCATCGTAAATATAGCATCCTACTGTGTTTACCTGAAGTCTCTCCGGATTGTTCACTTTCGTATGGATGACCGCATTGGTGTCATACCGCTCCAGGCTGTGATAATTGAAAGAAAAGTTGTGAGTCCTGGCTGTTTCAGAACTGCTGCCGGTATTTCCGCTCCAGCGGAAGAAAGAATAACGGCTGTCATTTAAATCTACTTTGGCTCCCACCCAGGCTTTTGTATAAGAGCCATCCCATGCATTCTGCTGAATTACCGTTGCTGTATTTCCATTGACTTCTTTTACGATCGCCCAGTGTACACTCTGATTGTCCCTCAGGATATCTCCCACTTTCGGACTGTTCGTTTCATAAAAACTTCCCTGATCCACCAGAGGAACTGATGTAGTGGAATTGAGATTGTATACATTTCTGCCATACACCTGACTGTAGAAACGTTTTACAAATGCTGCGCAGGAATAGGTTGTATCCGTATTGGTTCCATAATCATACGGCTCATACAAGGCGTCTACGGTTACACCATTCACTGTGATACTATCAACTTTTCCACCTGAAATGGAAACAAAGCTTCCATTTTTCATATCCGCCGATGCTGTTCCCTGCATTGCTGTCATGCTGATTACCATCGTCGCTGCTGCAATCCCAATCCTCATTCCTCTAAACAGCCATCCTCTTTTTAATAAGTCTTTCCTTAACATATCGAATTCCTCCTTATTCTTATCCTCTATTTTCAGCTTTTACTGTTCCGCTGTTCTTGATGGTTTTATCATATCTTCTGATTTGGAAAATTTGTTTTTCTCTCTTTTTCCCGGAATAAATTTTTGGTGCAAAGGCAAATTTTCTAATTCATGATTATTACAAAAAAATAAGCATCTATTATTCCCGAAAATTATAAAATCCACTGGAACAATAGATGCCTGTTTTTTTGTGGCATATTAAAAATTCTTTTTTTATATCTGAATCATAAAAAAGCCATACTACAATTTCCCTGCCATTTTCTTATCGCTGTTTATATAAAACAGCATCGTTTCTAGCTAAAAGATAAACACAATACTGATTCATACTGATTCCCTCTCTCTTTGAATGTTCTGCTAATAGTCTGTGCAAGCTTCTCGGTATCCTCAATTTGAATTGACCTGAGTAATTTTGCAAGCTATCTGGCTCATAAATCTCAATTCCTTCTTCAAGTGCTGCATGAAGCCATTCCCTTTTTGCATCCAAAGCATTTACAATTGCTTTCTCTACTGTCTCTCCACAAGAAATACAACCCGGAAGATCCGGATAAGATACAACAAATCCACCTTCTTCTTTGTCTTCCACAATTTCCATACGATATGATAATTTCATATAATCATTTAATGTCTTCATCATTCCTGACCTCACTCTCTACAATTTACCTTACGCACTATATTATATAATTTTTATACCAAAATTCAATATATTTATATAATTTATACATTTATCCAATATGTCACCTTTAGAGAACTAAAATAATCGGAAGCTTCCTGCTCCTATCTATCGTAATATTACAGCAGTCATTTTCCGGGCGTATTGCGCAAAAAAATCGCCAGCCGGTAATCGACTGACGACATTTTTTGTTTATTCCAATTTTTCATTTGGTGTAGATGCGACTTTTTCAATCTCGCTGCTGATTTCTTTTACTTTATCAGACGGTTCATAGTCTTCATCTTCATATAGATAACTGTGAAGTGCTTTTGCGTTGCTTTCCAGCGTCACCGGCACTGCATACCATGTGCCGTCTATGGTTCCGCCCCATAACCTGTTGGGAAAGCCTTTTGTTTCTTCCATATCATATTTGGCAAGATAAGACAAAACTTCTATCACTTCTCCTGATGAATAGTTGGTTCCTATCTTGTCTATCATTTTATCAACAATTTTTAATAACTTTACTGTACTCTGCTTTTTAGCAGCCTCGAACATCTTAAGCAGGACAGTCCTCTGGCGCTCTGCTCGTTTATAATCACCGCCTGCTGTATAACGAATTCGTGAATATGCAACTGCCTGTGTTCCATCTACTTTCTGGGTACCTGCAGTAGTAATATGAGCAGAGTTTGTTTTATCCACTTTATTAATTTCATCAATATATTTATTAATATATTGAACTTCTGAAGAAGTAATATCTAACTCAATTCCTCCAATATCATCCACTACCTCTGCAACATTTCCAAAATTCACCGTAATATATTTATTAATATCTAAATCAAAATTACGGTTTATGGTATCCATTGCAAATACAGGTCCACCATAGGCATGTGCATGTGTAATCTTATCCAAGCCGTGTCCATCAATATCCACATATGTATCACGATATATAGATGCAACTTTAATTTCTTTTGTCTCATGATTCACATTTGCAACCATAATAGAATCAGATCTAGTCCCTTTTCCAACCTCATTAGACCGAGAATCTACGCCAAAGATAGCAAAAGTTTCTGATCCTTCTGTTATCTCGGGATGCTGTTCCGTTGATATGGCTTCGTTCTCTTTTTGTTCCGCATCTTTATTATCAGTGAAGAAAAGTAACTTTACGATAACAGCGCTTACCAAAATAATAAAAACCACTAAACAAATGCTAATAATCTTTCTTCTTCCATTCCCATCTTTTTTCATAAGGCTCTTCCCTCCTTATCTTACTTCTTAAGTCCTCTTTTTTCAGTGTCGTTTTCTCCATAATATCCATACCCATATTTATAATTGCCATACGTGCCAACTCTGTCATCAACTTTGTTTAATACAGCACCAAGAATACGAATATTTCCTCTCTTTAACTGTCTAATTACGTCCTGGATAATCTTGCGTTTAATTACGCCCTGCTCAATTACAATTACTGTACCATCTGTATGCTGACCAATAATAACTGCATCAATAACTAATCCCAGAGGCGGTGCATCTACAATTACGTAATCAAAACGCTCTTTTACTTTCTTCATAAATGTATCAAACAATTCTGAATTCAACAGGCTTGTCGGATCTGGTGATAACGGACCGGCAACCGTCAAATAAAATCCTTCTTCTTCTGTTTCATAAATAATTTCATCAATTGTTGCCTGACCTGTTAAATAATGACTGAATCCTTTATTGATTCCCTCCATATGATATTTTCCTGCCATCACAGATTTTCTCAAATCGCAATCTACCAAAAGGATTTTTTTTCCATTTTCTGTCATTGATCTCGCCAGACTGAAGGCAACCGAACTTTTTCCTTCATTTGGAACACTGCTTGTTACTGTAATTGTTTTGATACCATCGCCACAAAATGCTAAATTTGTTTTTAACTGATTGAGACCCTCTACCAAGCGATAATCTGACATATCCGGCAGATGCATTTTTATCTTTTTCATTATTCCTGTACCTTCCTAACTTTTTTCGTTCTTTTTTTCTCCCCGTTTGCTAAAGGCAATTTCGCCAATGTATTGATTCCAAGATATTTTTCTATATCTTCTTCTCTGCGAATTGTATCATTCATAATAAACTGAATGATAAAGATACCCGCAGATAATATCAGTCCTAAAAATCCACCAATGGCAACATTCCTTAGCATGCTTGGACTATCAGGTTCATCTGCCAGATAGGCATTTTCTATAATTGTTGGTGCTTTTATATCCATTTTAGAAGATACTGTTTTTGCTGTTACCTCAGCCAGTTCCTGTGTAATTTCTCTTGCTTCTTTGGGATCCGGATTGCTAACTGTAATTTCCATGATTCGAGTATCTGTCGGATTTTCAACTGAAATCTTATCTGTCAATTCTTCATAATCTGTATCTAGATTTAAGTTATCAATAACTTTATTTACAACTCCTCTTGTAGTAACAATTGCCATATAATCTTGTGTCAGCTGAGTTCCAACTGTAAGATTACTTAATTGAGATAATGCATCATTCGATATCACATATAACTGTGCTGTGGATGAATACATTGGTGTAATTACAAATCGTGTTATCCCTGCACTGACTGCAATAAAAGCAACTGTTGTGGCAAGAATAATTAAGATCTTGCTCTTTAAGACCCCAAATAATTCTTTTAAATCAATTTCAATTTCATCATTTTCTAATTCGTACATAATCGCTCTCCTTAAATATAATTTCCTTCAATTACTTTATCGACATAGTGTTCAAAAGCATATTCTTTTTCTTTTTTATGAATAGCCTCCATCCCTTCCACTATATCAGGGCGACGGCTTTCAAGGTCATGGCAATCACTGGCAACAAAATAGACCAGACCAGCCTTTAAAAGCTTAATGCAAAATGATGCCGTCTTATTTAAAAAGCCTCCGGTAAAACTCCGTGCATTTACCTGAAGATAAGCGCCGGCTTTTACCAGTTCTTTTGCTCTTTCCAAATGATTTACTACTGCGTCATATCTTTCTACGTGGGCAATAATAGGAAGATATCCTGCATATATAATATCCTGCACCGCCTGGAAAATATTAGAATATGAATCACCCACACCAAATTCGACTAATATGTATTTACTTCCTGCTAATGTCAAGGCTTTCCTTTCTTTTAAATCTTGTATCGTACTTCTTTGATAATACAATTCACTTCCCAAATATAATTCCATATCCGGATAATATTTCTTTACTTCTCGTTGTATTTCAGCAAACCTTGTCTCTAAAAGCTGCCGTTTGGGATGTCCAAACTTTGGGCCATAATGTGGTGTCATAATAATTCGCCGGACTCCCTGAGCCCACTCTTCCATGATCAGTTCCATAGAATCATTTAAACTTTGAGCCCCATCATCTACACCATATAAAATATGTGTATGCATGTCTGTCAACATCATTTTCCTTCTCCTTTTTACTTAAGCTCTATTTTCTATTTCTAAACAAAATTGGTACCAATTTCTGTAAATGGAAAATATTCATCAACCAAGGTATTGATATTTTAAACATTTTAGTTTTATAATATAATATTATGTATAAAATATTGGGAATAAAAAGACAAATCAAAAAACGTACCATCAAAGCAACTATTCCTTTTGCAATAATTAAGCGATTACAAAAACTATAAGTTATAAATGCTATAAAGCATGTTATCATAGCATATTTCCCGTGATCAGTGAAATATTGCCTTATTTTTCCATTTTTAAAATAATATTTAAACACTATTTGTGATCCAAATCCAAAATTAACAACTAATATTGAAAATAATGTTGCAATGATAATACCATAAACCCCAAAATATTTACCTAAAATATAATTTAAAATCACGTTACAAATGGCTTCAAAAACAGCTCTATATCTATTTTCCCACCAAAGACCCGCGCCATCTGAATATATACTACGTACCACTCCCATTTCTAATGAATAAAAGTATATACAAAATAAAATTACTATTCCAAACGGAAACATCAAATCATTTCCTACCCAAACTTCCATAAAAGGCTGATATAAACAAAGTAAACAAATTGTACACCAACCTGAGAACCACATATAAACAAAATTAATTTTTCTCAAATCTTGATAATTTTTCTCTTTCGTTTCGGTTACAATTCCATTTCCAACACCTGCCAACATACCATTACTAACAACCGTCAATATCGCTATAATTGCATTCATTATATAATAGTAGTTCCCATACACTGCCGTTATAGTTAATCCTAAAAATGCAGAAACAAATATGCTATCAAAAGAGTTTCGAGATACAGTACATATTTTAGTTACTAATAATCCAGCCACCTGTTTTTTAATATTACTAATCTGCTTTTTTGATACATTTCCATTACAATAGTAAGCAGGATATTTCCTTTTCGAAATAATTGCTATAAGCAGATTATTAATAATCGTAAAAAATGGCATCATCACAACATATAGATAATAATTCTTTGTGATAAATAACACTATTATTTGTACTAAATACATTCCACCTAAAGAAATTGTATTAATATTACTTATTATATCGGTCCGTTGATGTGCATTTAGTAGTGCATTTTTATATGCAAAAAGCAAATAACTTAAAACTGTATTTCCTAAATAACATAAATATAATACATAAATATTAATACCTTGAGGATAGGAACCACTAATTAACTTATCTAAAAAAGGCATTAAACTTAATCCTATAAAAAGAATAATTATTCCAATTACCCTATATACTTTGCGATAGAAATTAAGTAACGCACAAATACTTCTTGTATCATTTTCCGCAATTGGTTTATACATACTAAAAACTACTGCATTACTAAACCCTAATTCTGTTAAATTAAGGACTTGCAAAATTGAACTAAATAAACTATTTAATCCCAAATAAGCTGCGCTTAATTTATAAATAATAACAGATCTTATTACAAATGGTAATAACATTGTTATAAATTTATTTATAAATCCATATATGATATTCCTTTTTGCATTTTTAGATTTTTCTAACTTCAATTTTTTCTCCCGACTTAATATACATATTTTTTATAATCCCTGTTCCCTATACAAACATTTCTCTCTTCTATAACCTTATTTACTACACACCCTGCTCCAATAACTGCACCGTTTTTTATATGAGCACCACGTAAAATACTTACATTCCCTCCTATCCATACATTATTTTCTATAATAATAGGGGTCGTTTTAAAATTATTTTGAAAATCCTCTGATTTATAATCATGATCATTATCAAATATTATTGTATTAGGTCCAAACATTACATTGTCCCCTATTATGATCTTTTCGCGACATGTTAAGATACAATTATCACTAAAAGATACATTTTCTCCAATATTTAACTCTGCTTTATCTCTAACTCGAATTGAACATCCTTTTCGAAAATAGACCTGATCAGAAATATCTACTTTGGAATCTGAACTAATCTCAAGATCGACCTTTAAGGCATTTTTGCTGTTCCAATTAAATTTTTTGTAATTTTTATATTTGATTTTATATTTTAAGAAGCGAAAATTACATAATATTTTTTTTAACATATCACTTTCCATTTTCCTCCAAATTTAATTTTGTATTTACTTCTGTAATGGTTTTTACTACTTTCTTTAGCTACAACAATCTTCTCAATATTACTTCCCAATATTAACATTGGATAGAAGAAAACTGCTGTTGTTATAAAAGACTCTGCTAAACCCATAACCATCATTGATGCCCAATATAATATCAGTAAATAAACAACCATTTCTCCTTTTAGTTTCTTCCATTTTCGTACAATAGAAACTATTAAGCAAATATTAAAACCTAATTCAATAATCCCCCCTCGAACAAGTACAAAGAGGATATAATTATGTGGATGAAATCCAATTGATCTGCTTATAAGCTGAAATTGCTCTCCAGACACATTTCCATAACCTATAAATGGATGTTTCATAAAGGCTTTAATTGATCCTGTCCATATTGCTACTCTACCAGTAAATGTTATATCTTTTCCAAAAATACCTGCTATATATGACATCATGCTATTTTGAACTTGGAAAACTACAATTATAAAAAAAGCTATAACAAGCATTACTATAATATATTTAAACTTAAACAATTTTCTAACTATTTTTATATGTAAAATGAAATATGAACCTATTGTAAACAAAAACATTCCAATCGTCGCCGTAGATGATTCTAATAATAAACACTGTATCCAGCAAACTATATACAACAATAAATTACTCCATGTGAATCTACCTAGTACGTAACTTCTAACATGACCAATAATCAGAGCCGGTAACATCAATCTTATAGGATAATTTTTGTATCCAAGAAACCAATTTTGCCAATATGTCATCATTCCATTTCCCGCCCTCGAAACAAACATTCCTTCTGGATATAAAAATATTGTTAATAAATTTAAAATCATATAACAAAATAACAAAAAATAAATTACATCCAATGTTTTTTTTATGTTAAAATTGAATCCTAATTCGATTAACATAGAAATACCAATCGCAGAAAAACTTTCATATATTATGTTCTTCATATCGCCATTTTGTAACCATGTGTTGATTATTATAAATAAATACATTAGAATTAAAATTTTTAATGCATTTGTTTTCTTTTCTCTATATAGATAGGCTAAAAAAGCAAGGACTAAAGTAACGACTATTCGTCCGAAATCATAAACAGTATCTATAAATGAAATACTTTGAAAATACGCTGGCTCCACTAAAATAGCTACCAAAAGAATAATAACAAATTTATTATTAAAAATTACTTTAAAAAGCTTACTAGCTGTCACAATTCCTACTCCTTTTCAATATATAAATCAATTGCAATAATTTTATTTTATAAAAGGCATACTTCATTAAATTTTTAATATTCGGTTGAACTTTAATTAGTTTCTTTAAAAATCGCTTTGCATCTAAACCATTATAATTACAAAATCTAATAACATTATTTAAACGAATAGCATATATTTCTTTATATTCCATATATAACTTTTCATGCTTTTGAAATAATATATCAGTTGCTTTTGTATACTTTTCAACAGATTTAGTAATACTATCATTTTGAATATATTGATTAACTAATACAGAATCAACATATGTCATTTTATAATGACTCATTAAATTAATAATCAAATCCCAATCCTGAAATCTAGGTAAATTTATATCAAACTTAATATTATTAAAACAACTTTTTTTTACTAATAACATTTGCGTACTAATAAAATTTTCTTGCAATAAAGTTTCCAATGTTAGCTTATTTAATAAATCACGTCTAGGTATAAAAGAAGTTTTTGCAGATATTGTGTCTATAACTTTCATTTTACAAAAGCAAAAATCAGCATCTGCTTTTACTATTTCTTCCATTTGTCTTTCTAATTTTTCAGGTAACCACTCATCATCACTATCCTGAAAAGCAACATATTCTCCTGTTGCCATAGATATTCCCTTATTTCTTGCGGCACATGCGCCTTGATTACATTTCATTCTAAAAAATCTAATTCTGTCATCTTTAATATTCAGAACAACTTCTTCCGTATTATCTTCAGACCCATCATCAACGACAATAATTTCGATATCTTTATACGTCTGATTTAACACACTTTCTATTGACCGTGCTATAAGTTTAGCTCGATTATATGTTGGTATAACTACTGAAATCATTTTCTCTTCTCCCTTATAACATTAACAATACAAAAGCATAAGCACTGCATGATGAAGATTATGGCACATACCATTTTTTATGAAAAAAATAAATCTTAAAAATTTATTTCTTTCCCTAATTTTATAAAGTTTTTTTAAAAAATCTATTTCTTGACTATTTATATCGTTGAAATGTTTAATTAATAAAAAAGAAAATTTATTTTTTATTTGCATTCCTCTTACTAATTCTTTTCCTACTTGACCATTAAAATGTTCTTTTATACGTAAAATGAAATGACTTTTTGAAGATTTATCTTTAGCTCCAATTGAATTTTTTTCATGTTGTCTATATTGAATCGTTGAATCGTTCAAATAAGTTACTTTCCCGCATAATGCAGCAATCAAAATACACCACCAATCATGCATCTCAATATAATGCCATTCTTCTTCATCATATAATGCTGCCATTTTACATAACCTTTTATTGATAATCATACAACAACCTGGTGCTAAATTCTCAGATATCAAATGATATATGTCAAGATGTTTTAGCTTTTTTTTCCCATACTTAAAAAATGAGTCCGAAATTATATTGAGTTGTGCATCAACCACATATAAATCTGAAAAAGCTAGTATTGGTTTTTCTTTCCCGCTTCTCATTTCTTCTTCTTGTATTTTTTCTAAACTCAAATTAATTTTATTATTTAACCACACATCATCTTGATCACAAAACATAAAATAATCAGCGGCTACATTCTTTGATGCATATGCTATCAAAGACATAAAATTATTCTTAGCTCCTCTTGTTTTCGCATAATCTAATAATACAAATTTCCCTTTATTGACATGCGCATACTCTTCTAAAATGTCTAAAGTTCTATCTGTAGATCCATCATCATGAACATAACAAATCCATTCTTTATATGTTTGATTAAGTAATGAATCAAGTTGTTCCCTAAGAAATTGTTCACCATTATATGTTGCTAATAAAATTGCTACTGTACTCTTCATACTTCTTATCCACCAATTTCAGTATTTATATAGTTATTATTCTTTTTCTTGATATTTCTTTAATATTTCTAAATACCTTTGTCTCGATTCACATCTATATTTACTTTGAAAGGCAATTTTAGATTTCACAGTATTTTGACTCAAATTAGTAGATGCACACTCCTTATGAAATATCATTAAATCTGGTGTATATAGAGATACCAAATTGTAAAAGTTTAAATGTAAATGTAAAATTGCTTCCTCAAAATACATAAATGTTGACTCATCAAAGCCATCGAAATATTTAAAAAATATGTCAGAAAATACAATACAACACCCATTCAATCTCACATCTAATAAATCTTCAATAATAAAGTCTTGCTTTTTCCCTATCAATGCATTTTTTATTTTAGAATATAATTCATACACTTTAATTAAACCTATACTGTTAATAATTTGTTTAGTCTTATAGTGCCTTATTTCATGTAAAACTTCTTTTTCAGATGGAAGCCCTATACTAATTGGATTTGTATTGCAAGTTCCATCTTTAGTCAATACCATTGGCCCCAATGCTGCAAAATGATATTTTAAATATTTTTTAGATATGACATCATAAAAATTATTATTTACTAAGCAAGTATCATTATTTAAAATAACCACATACTCAGGTTTCCAATGTTTTCTCGCATATTTTATACCCTTATTATTACCTCGTGCATACCCTTCATTTTTTGTGTTTTCTATACAAACTATATTTTTTTCTTGATAGATTTCCTTAATTTTTTGAAATGATCCATTCATCGAATTATTATCAACAACAACTATCCCATAATCATTTGTATCTATATATTTTTTTACTGAATTAATGCAGTCACAGGTATCTTCAAAATTCAGATAATGTAAAATAATAAATGCTATATCCATTACTTTTTTCCTCGTTACCAAAATATCCCTCAATGATTTTTTTTATACATTTTCTTAATTAAAAAATTTAATTTCATTCTAATCAAAGCATAAATACACAACCTTTTCTTATCTATTCCATTAATAAATGCCCCTTTTTTTAATAAATCAATCTTTATATTATCTGAATATAAACTATACATTCCTAATGACCAACAAATATGTGCATAAGCTTTTTTATTATTGTGATATTCTTCTTTATTTTTTTTATACATTCTTAGAAGTGCCATATACTTTTTTTCCATCGTTGTACTATTAGAAATGCTTTTTTCTTGAAAATATAATGTCAATAATGGTTCATTTAATAAGAATATTCTTTCAAACTTAGCAGCGCGCAAAACAAATTCCCAATCCTGATATCTGGGCATTTTTTCATCAAATCCTCCTAAAGATTTGATGAAATTCTTCTTAACCAGAATAGCTCCTGTTGTAATACAATTTTTATCCAATAATTCATGCAATTCTATCATTGCCTTATGCTTAGAATCTATAAATAGTTTTTTACTTTCTCCCTTTACATACCAATAGTTACATGTTACAATTTGCGCCTGATTCTTAATTAAAAAGTTATACTGCTTTTCCAACTTATCAAATTGCCATTCATCATCACTATCTAGAAATGCAACATACTCTCCTTTTGCTAATGCTATTCCTATATTTCTTGCCTTACAGGCGCCTCCATTTTCTTTCAATTTTATATATCGAATATTTTTATACTTCAACTGCTTAAGAGCTTCCTCTGTATTATCTGTTGAACCATCATCTACAACAATTATCTCTAAGTCATTGTATGTTTGTTTTTCAACACTTTCTATAGCGCGTTGTATTAAATGTGCCCTATTATATGTGGGAATAATAACAGATATCATAATTAAACCTCTCATTTTTATACTATATAAATTAAAGTTTCCCTAATAAAACTTTTATAACAAATAAAACTCTTAATTCACAACTATGAAATATAATAGAACGATTTGTTAATATCTTCCATTTTCCAATTAATGAATTATCACAAATTTCTTCAAAAAATTTTTTCCATTTTTCATTAAGTTGATTACCATAACCATTTAATATCTCTAAAGCATAACTAGATGCATTGTACTTAAATATATAATCAACTGCCCTGTTCAATTTATTTTTAATTCCAAAACCTAATCCTATAGCGTTATTCTCATGTTGCCTATATAGTATATGTCCACCTTTTTCAACAATAATCTCTCCTCCCATAGCAGCACATAGTCTATAACACCATACATCATGTCCATATATCTTTTTAGGTAAATACTCTTTCATTTTAATTAATAATTTTCTATTAAAAACTGCTGTACATCCCGCCATTTGATTAAATATACAATTTGCTTGAACAGACCTCTTATTATCCAATTTATGTTCATACAATACGTTCAAATTTTTGTCTGTAATTGTTTGTCCTGAGTAATATAAAGCTAATTTTTCATCATTTACATTATCAAGTTTGGAAACAGCAATTTTCATTTTATCATTCTCCCACACATCGTCTTGATCACAAAACGCATAATAATCATATTGAAGCGGAGCATTTTTAATTAAATCTAAAAAACTTTGTGCTGCACCTTTATTTTTCCCAATGTAGTATTTAATTCTGAAATCTTTAATTTTTTCCAATAACTCTACAGTACAATCAGAAGAACTATCATCTCTAATTAAAATATCAAGGTCCACTCCCTTTTGTAATAATAAACTTGATATTAAATCTGATAAATATTTTTCTCCATTATATGTAGAAAGTAAAACCAATACTCGCTTCATTTTATTAGATCTCCATTTAAAAAGTTCTTAATATCTTGTATATATCTCTCTGTATTTGACTTATATTTTCTAAATTCTAAATCTTGTATTTTTTCAATAGCAATTCCCAAATCATCACAATTATCTAATCCATAAATATAATTCTGTGTAGAGAATTCTCTCACAATCTGTAACTGATGATCATCTACATGTTCATGATATTGAGCACATCGTGGTACTGCTATTACTTTTTTATGCTTTTTAATTGCACTAATAATAGCTCCGGTTCCACCATGCGTAATAATAATATCTGCTTTCTTTTCCACTAAATCAAATTCTTCTCTATCTAAAAATGCTTTATACCCAAAATATTTAGGAGAATAATTACTATACCCAATTTGTGCAAAAACTGATTCTTTGATTGCATTTTCTTTTAAAAGATTATCTATTTTTTTTAATAACCTATTAAATTGAAATTTCTGTGATCCTAACGTTACAAAAATCATTTTAATATATACCTCCCAAACAAATTGCTTTTGGGTATATTTGTAACATGCTATCCCATTGAACATAAAAACGATCAGCGAATTTATAAAGGAATCTACCTGTCTCTGTTGCTGAAGAAATTTTAGCAAAAGATTCTATGTAGATTAATTTTTTCCGTGCTAATTTTGCTATAAGACAAAACGGAATTGTTGCAAGAACGCCTGTACAAATAACAATATCAGGTCTTTCAACGCAAAAAATCTTGAATGATTTGCAAATGTTTATCATCATCCGTACAATGAACATTTTCTCTTTTCTATTAACTTGTAATAAATGATACATTTTCGTTCCTTTAATATTTGTCTGATATTTTGTTTTTTCTGTGACGATAAAGCTCTTATATTCATTCATCAATGGTTTTAACATCATCAGTTGTTCGAAATGTCCTCCCGATGACGCAATAAAACATATTTTTATTTGCTTCTTATTATACATCTTGAATTTAATCCCTCATAAAAATATCTCTTGTGTACACCTTATCTTTTACGTCATCTAAACAACAATCATAGCGATTAGCTATTATTGCTTGGCTCATCTTTTTAAACTTATTAAGATTATTTACAACAAGTGATCCAAAAAATGTATCTCCATCTTCCAATGTTGGCTCATAAACAATAACTTTCGCTCCTTTAGCCTTAATCCTTTTCATGACACCTTGTATGGAACTCTGCCTAAAATTGTCACTATTACTCTTCATCGTCAAACGATACACGCCAATCACACAAACTTTTTCCTCATTTGGATTATAGCTATTATTTCCTTCATAATCATAATAGCCTGCTTTATTTAGTACTTGGTCTGCAATAAAATCTTTTCGTGTTCTATTACTTTCCACTATCGCTTCAATTAAATTTTCTGGAACATCTTTATAATTTGCCAATAATTGTTTTGTATCTTTCGGCAAACAATAACCACCGTATCCAAAACTAGGATTGTTATAATGATTACCAATGCGTGGATCAAGACAAACTCCATCAATGATTTGTTGCGTATTTAACCCTTTCAGCTCAGCATAAGTATCTAATTCATTAAAATAGGAAACACGGAGTGCAAGATATGTGTTTGCAAATAATTTAACTGCCTCTGCTTCCGTAAATCCCATAAACAATGTCTCCACATTATCTTTTTGAGCTGCTTCTTGTAATAACCCCGCAAATATATGCGCTGCATTAATTAAGTTATTATTGCCTAAATCCGTACCGACAATTATTCTGCTAGGATATAGATTATCATAAAGAGCTTTACTCTCTCTTAAAAATTCAGGACTAAAAATAATATTGATGAAACCTGTTTTTTTTCTAATTGTTTCAGTATAACCCACTGGTACAGTCGACTTAATAACTATGATTGCCTCAGGATTATACTTTATAACAAGTCTAATTACTTCTTCTACTGAGGATGTATCAAAAAAATTTTTTTTACTGTCATAATTTGTTGGTGTTGCAATAATGACATAATCAGCATTTGCATATGCCATTTTAGCATCGAGAGTTGCCGTTAAATTTAAATCTTTTTCTAAAAGATACTTTTCAATATAATCATCTTGAATTGGCGAACTTTTTCTATTAATCATGTCCACTTTTTCTGGCACAACATCAACAGCATATACTTTATGATACTGGCTAAGAAGCACCGCCATAGAAAGTCCTACATAACCAGTTCCTGCAACAGCAATTTGAATATCATTGTTCATAAGTCTCTTCCCTCTCTTTAAAATATTTTTTATTCTATGTTTATCTCGCACCGCTTTCGCTGCTTAATACTACCTGAACCGTTTTAAACAGAATTCCAATATCCCGTTTTAAACTCCAGTTTTCTATATATTCGACGTCCATATTAACGATTTCTTCGAAATCTGTAATATCACTTCGTCCACTGACCTGCCATACTCCGGTGAGTCCCGGTGTCATGCCAAGGCGTTTTTTATGATGAAGATCATACTGCTGGAATTCATCCACTGTTGGTGGTCTTGTTCCAACCAGACTCATATCACCTTTGAGGACATTCCAAAACTGAGGAAATTCATCCAGACTCGTTTTACGAATGAATTTCCCGATTTTTGTAATACGTGGATCATCTTTCATCTTAAACATAAGGCCGTTCATTTCATTTTGATCCATTAATTCCTTTTTTCGTTCTTCTGCATCTGCATACATAGAACGAAATTTATAGATTTTAAAGATTCTTCCATTTTTTCCCACCCTCTTTTGAGAAAAGAAAATCGGACCAGGAGATTCTAACTTAATGAGAGGTCCCAGTATAAGGGTAATCAGACAGGTTAATAAAACTCCAACCAAACCCCCAATAATGTCAAGAAGTCTCTTTCCAAACAGCATACGTAAGGAAGCTTCCTTCCCAGCAAAAGCTACTGTATAATAAGATCCAACTCTCCCTAATTGTTTCGAAGTTCCTGCATTCAAATTTAGTAAATCGATACTTAAATTTACTTTTACTCCCATTTCCTCAAATTTTCTAACAACTTCCTGCATTTCAAATTTTTCAAAACAAGAAGACTGGATAAAAATCTCATCTACTACGGATCTCGTTGCATACAGATACATAGAACGATAATCAGCGACTACAGGGATATTACAGATTTTTTGTCCGATCATATCTGCATCAACTACAATAATTCCTTCCACCCATAGATCGTACATTTTCTCTCTGATAATATTTGAAACAATCTCTTTCGCTTTCTCTTTCGTGCAGATAATTAATATTTTTCGTGTCGTTCTTACACGTTCTCGGTTGTCCAGCACATATTTTCGATAAATACTATGTACCGTCTGCATCCAGCACAAACTAAATGCAATAGTTCCGAAATAGATAAATCTGGAATAATCATCTGCATCCTTAATCAGATAGGCAACTGTTGCCATTAAGACTCCTGACATTCCATTTGTCTTTATATTGCATATTAATTCACTTCTAAAATTTCGTTTAAAAAAATCTCTATTTGGATAAAAAATCAGATAGACCAGCGTCAGCATAAACACTGCAAAAATCCAGCGATAATATACTCTGTAATCACTAATCCAAGAAATTGACTCACTAGAATAGAATCGTATGTATGTCATCAGAAAATAACCTATTGTGATCCCCACAATATCCCATACATAAAGAATTAAATTTTGCATCTGTGAACGGTTCATTTCCACTGCCTTTTCACCCTTTTCTTTATACTCCCCATTTTTTTACAAATTTCGCTTATCGAATCCCTTATCATCTTGTATGATTTGGATAAGAATATTCTTAGAGTATTACACTATTAGATTTCATAAGAACACTCCCCTGTAAATATAGCTTTTTAACGATCTGACGGCTTATTTTGACGGTAAATAGAAGAGGATGCTAGCCTCTCTATTTGTTCCCGTTTAGAATCCATTGACGGATGGACATATCTCTGAAGAGTGGTACTTACATTGGCATGTCCCAGAATTTCACTGAGCGCTTTTACATCAAAACCGTTCTCCACGCATCTGGTAGCAAACGTATGCCGAAGGCAGTGAAAAGTATAATCCCCCAGCCCTGCATCCAGTAAAATCTGCTTATATTTTCTTAAATAAATCCGCGGTTCCATGAAATGCTTTGTTCCAGTCAGAAAATATGCTTCCTTTTCCTTTCGGATTGGTTTTAAATACTCTGTCAAAATATCAGGCAGCGGGATCATACGAATGGAAGTATCCGTCTTTGGTCGGTCTATGATCACTTTTGTTTTTCGCCTGGAGTTTGAATCCAAATCAGGAATTCGAATGATCGTTTTTGTAACCTGCAGATTTCGTTCTTCAAAATTGATATCCTGCCACTGCAGAGCACAGATTTCTCCAATCCGCAGCCCGCTGTACAGCGCCAGAAGAATTCCTGCTGATACAGAATCACTGGCCGCAAATACAATTTCCTCCAGCTTATGTTGTTCCCGTCTGGACAGAACCTGGATTCTCTTTGAGTGCAGAGATGGATAGAAAATATCTCCACTGTCAGCACAGGGATATTTTTTACTGCGGGCAAATTTAAGCCCCATCAGCAAAATAGAGCGGATATCCGCTACAGTTTTTGGTGACAATCCTCCTCTGTGATCCATGCGGCCGCAGCGCAGCTTTTCTTTTAAATATGCATCAATGCGCTCTGTTGTCAGAGCCATCATACGGCAGCTGCCTAACTCGGGTTTCAGATGTCTCTCATACAGGCACTTATATGTCGTGTAAGTGGACTCTTTCAGAGAATCCTTCCGGGTTTTCAGCCACTCCTGCATAACTTCATCCAATGTGATTTTTAAATAATTCTTCTGAAAATTTCGTGTCATAGTAGAAGTTTGAAGTTCTGCCAGAAGAGTATTCTTCTTATTTTTTGCTTCCTGATATGTTTTCCCATAAAGATAGCGGTAACAGGCCTTTCCCTCCGGCGTATAATCGAAAATAATTCTCGCTTCCCATCTGCCGTCTTTCCTCTTGTAAATGTTTTCTCCTCGTCTTGCCATGTCTTTTCCTCCTTTTTTGGCTGATATGCACGTATTTGACGAATTGTTCTGACCAGAATTCTGACTGCAAATCAGAAAAAATATGAAATTTTTTCTTCTGTTTTCTGAAATTTTTTTAAATTTTTTTGTAACAATATCGTAAAATTCGTTGACAAACAGCTGATTTTGTTTATAATGTTTAGCAGAATGTATTACATTTTTCAGTTCTTTTGTCAGACGCAAAGTGTAATACTTTCGGACTATTCTTATAAATTCAGAAAAAGTATGAAAAAAGGAACAATCTACCTATGAATATTTCGTATTTGTAGGTAGATTGTTCCTTCTATTTTTCCATCTCATAGAGCATCGTTTCTGCCAGGATTCCATATCCTCTTGCCGGATCACTGACAAACACATGAGTGATTGCTCCGATAAATTTCCCGTCCTGAACGATCGGCGTCCCTGACATGCCCTGTACAATTCCATTAGTTAATTTTAGAAGTTCCTTGTCTGTAATTTCAATTTCCATCCCTTTCGTTGTATTGGCACTATCCTGACTGACCTTCCGTATTTTAATTTCATATTGTTTTGTTTCTCCGCTGATGTCAGAAATAATATACGCTTTTCCTTCTTTGATATCCTGCCGGTATCCTATTTTATATTTTTTCTGATTTGTCTGAGTACAGCTTCCATAAATTCCAACTTCCGTATTTTTATCAATAGCGCCTAACAGATTCTCCCCTTTGTAATAGATGCTTCCTACAATTTCCCCTGGCGAACCTGATTTTCCTTTTGCGATCGTGTCCACGTTGGCAGTCATCAGATAACCGCCTTTGATTTTCATTAAATCCCCTGTATCCATATCACAAATGCCATGGCCTAATCCCCCGAAATTTTCACCACTTGTATAAGTCAGTGTACCGATTCCCTGTGTATTGTCTCTGACCCAGGCTCCAATCTTATATTGATGGTCTGTAGCTGACATTACCGGTTTTACTTTAATGGAAATTTCTTTTTCATTTCGTTTTACTTTCAACGTTACTTCTTCCCCGCTGCTTTGGTTGACCGCTTTCATGAAATCAGCCTTAGAAGGTATGGATTTACCGTTAATGGCTAAAATATAATCACCCTGATACAGTTTCTGACTGCTGGGAGTGTGATTTGCCCCGTCAATTCCCGTAAAGGTATCGGTGTCCAGCACGAGAAGTCCGTCGGTTTCCACATAAATTCCGACAACTTTGCCGCTGGGAATGACTTCCTGACTCTTTACAACACTTACCTTTATCTTTTTTAACGGAATCTTTCCAAAAAGACTGGCGTCCATTTCATACTGTCCCGTAGAGTCTTCCTTAAATACAAAAGGCTGATCCAGCTTTATGGTCTGATGATTGATGATCGCTGTAACCGGCACATCATATTGAAAACAGGTTTCTTCTCCCTGTTCGATATGGATCGAAGAAGGCAGCTGATCTCTGCAGTACTTGACATACAGCGAGGCAAATGCCAGAAGATTCAACAGCAGAAGCACAAACAAAATCCTTCGATAATAGATTTTCCTCATAAATTTACCTCCTAAAAAAAGGACGTACCTTCTTTTGTGATACATCCTTTTTATTATGCGTCTATTCTCTTGGATCAAATCAGTATAATTTTGCGTCATTTGCTAAAGATTTCATTTCTTCTGCATTTTTCATCGATGTTTCTGTCCGCTCATTTCCACTGATCATTCTGGAAATTTCTTCCAGTGATTCTTTTTCGCTTAACTGCCGGATTTCTGTTGCTGTCTTATTTTGATCGGTCTTCTTTTCAATATAATAATGGCTGTCTGCCATTGCTGCAATCTGCGGCAGATGAGTAATTGCGATAACCTGATGCTTTCTGGAAATTACTGCCATTTTCTTTGCTACCCGGTTAGCGGTCTCTCCGCTGATTCCTGTATCAATTTCATCGAAGATCAGCGTCTCCACTTTATCAACTTCTGCCAGGACAGATTTCATCGCCAGCATAATTCTGGAAAGTTCTCCTCCGGAGGCCACTTCCTGCACCGGCCGCAGCGGAAGCCCCGGATTGGTTGAGATCAGGAAACGGATTCGATTGATTCCATCTGAAGTCATAGTCTCTTCTTCTGTTACCTGAACTTTGAAGGCAACGGACAGGAAATTGAGATCCTCCAGTGCTTTTGTAATCTCCTTCTCCAGCATTTTTGCGATTTTTTTGCGTGCGGCAGAAAGACGGACCGCGGATTTATGATACTGTTCCCAGATTTTTTCTCTCTGCTGTTTCAGCTTCTGAATCTGCTCTTCTGCGTTTTGCAGTGCTTCCAGCCGTTTTGCTGATGTTTCTGCATACTGCACAACATCTTCAATCGTCCTTCCATACTTATCTTTCAGACTGTTGATCAGATTCAGCCGTTCTTCTGTTTCTGCAAATGTCTGAGGGTCAAATTCCATATCTTCTATATAATCTGCCATTTCCTGATGAAGACTCCCCAGAAGATCTTCAATCTGCAGCAGCTGTTCGTGGAACTGCTCTACTTTTTCATCCAGATGACTGACTTCCTGGATCTGCCGGATGCTTTCCGTCAGCTGATTGCCGATGGCGGTATCTTCTTCGTATCCGGTCAGTCGGCTGGCTGCTCCGCATGCTGCGGCAATTTCCCTGCTGTGGAGCATCTTCCGGTACTGCTGCTCCAGTTCCTCATCTTCCCCGGAAACCAGTTCTGCCGCTTCGATTTCATTGATCTCATGCTCCAGAAAACCGATTTCCCTCAGTCTCTTCTGGTCATCCATGGCCAGCTCTTCGATTTCCTGAGAAATCTTTGTATATTCCTGATAAGTTTTCTGACACTCTCTCAAGTTTTTACAATCAGATTCCTCCAGAAAATGATCCAGCATCGTCAGATGATTTTTCTCTTTCAGCAGGGTCTGGTTTTCCTGCTGACCATGGAGATCAAACAGACGATGGGATACTTCTCTCAGCGTCTGCAGCGTTACAGTGCTGTCGTTGATCTTATTAATACTTCTTTTTTCATGGATTACCCGCTTGATAAATACCTGTCCTTCTTCCACCGTCAGATCAAAGGATTCAATTTCCCGGATCAGTTCCGGATCATCGATCCAGAACAGAAGCTCTATGACTGCCTCTTTTTCTCCTGGCCGGATCATATCTTTCGATACCTTTTTCCCCAAAGCACTTTCGATGGAGCCGATCAGGATCGATTTCCCTGCTCCGGTCTCGCCGGTGAGAATATTTAGATGCTCGTGGAATGTGATCTCCACTTCATCAATCAAAGCTAAATTTTTTACATGTAAGTTTTGTAGCATATGTCTGTCACCGTTTATCTTTCTGCGTTTTTCATCATCTTTTCAATCTCTGTCATTACGGTTTTTCCAATATTTCTATCTTTCATAACACACATGATCGTGTCGTCTCCCGCAATGGTCCCTACCATTCCGTGAATCTCCATTGCGTCCAGAACCGCCGCTGATGCCATCGCCATGCCGGAAACTGTCTTAATTACCAGCATATTTTCTGCAAGTTCCATGGAAACGATCGCTTCTGAAAGAATCCGTCTGTACTTTCGATTATCCTTATCCTGTCTGCTCAGCAGGCTGTAGGCCTGTTTCCCATCGGAAATGGGCACTTTGGTAAGCTCCAGCTCCCGAATATCTCTGGATATGGTTGCCTGAGTTGTCTGAAATCCCATCTCATGAAGTCTTGACAGCAGCTCTTCCTGGGTCTCGATGGGATATTTCTGAATTAATTCGATAATTGCTTCCTGTCTATTTTTCTTCATAGTTTCCCCCAACTTTCACTCTTAAAGTCTCATAAAAACTATCGCCGTTTACTTTGATGATTCTGGCTGACTTGCTGGAATTTCCAATCTTTAATACATCTCCCGGATTCAGTTTCTGCGCCACCTGTCCATCAAAAGTAACGTATGCTTCTTCCAGCTGATTTTCCCTGACATTTTCCAGATAGATCTCGATCTCATCTTCTTCTGAAAGGACCATGCTTTTGGCATGAAGCGAATGAGGACAGATCGGTGTTACCAGGATGACCTTTGCTTTCGGGTTCACGACCGGACCTCCGGCGGACAGATTATATCCGGTAGATCCCGTTGGTGTGGAAATAATCACGCCGTCTGCCGCAAAATCATCCAGAAACTTCCCATTTACCATGATCCGCATGGTAATGATTCTGGAAAAGCCGCTTCTTGTGATCACAATATCATTTAAAGCCAGAAGATGATATGTTGGTCTGGCTTCATGAAACACGGTTCCTTCCAGCATGGATCTTTCCTCAATGATAAACTGATCCTTAAGCAGGCAGTCAAGTCCTTCAAACAATTTCGGAACTTCAATTTCTGTTAAAAATCCCAGCGTTCCGAGATTCACCCCTACAATCGGAAGATCATGGGACGCAAGCAGCCTTGCTGCATGAAGCATAGTGCCGTCGCCTCCCAGAACGATCACGCACTCTGTCAGGTCTGTGATACAATTGATGTTTTCCTGGATATCTCTTGTAAAATCACACATCCGGTAGCTGGTGCCTCCGGATTTTTCAATGTATTCCTGGATGTGCTTCGAGATCCGAAGTCCAGGATCCTTCTTTTCGTTCGTCAATATTAGAAAATTTTTCATAATGTTCCTTCTTTATGCCAAATCCTGATGGGAATCCTCTACGACTTTCGGAATCTCTTTTTCCAGATCGTGTCCGTTTTCCATTGTCGGTGTTTTCTTCATATGGAGCAGATACTCAATGTTTCCTTCCGGTCCTTTGATCGGGGAATAATCAAGATGCAGCAGTTCAAATCCATTGGAGGCCGCAAAACTGCAGATCTTTTCAATGACTTCTTCATGGACTTTTTTGTCTCTTACAACGCCTTTTTTCCCTACTTTTTCTCTTCCTGCTTCAAACTGAGGCTTGATCAGTGCCACGACTTCTCCGCCTTCTTCCAAAACCCGGTAAACCGCCGGCAGGATTTTGGTAAGAGAGATAAAAGAAACGTCAATTGAAACAAACTGTGCCGGTTCTTCAATATCGTCTTCCGTTACATAGCGCATATTGGTCCGTTCCATACAGACAACTCTTTCGTCATTTCTTAATTTCCAGTCCAGCTGTCCGTGTCCCACATCGACTGAGTAAACTTTTACAGCGCCGTTCTGCAGCATACAGTCCGTAAAACCGCCGGTGGAGGCGCCTACATCCATGCAGACCTTCCCATCCAGTGATATATCAAAATTTTTCATGGCCTTTTCCAGTTTCAGACCGCCCCTGCTTACATATTTTAATGTTTTTCCTTTGATTATGATTTCTTTTGTTTCATCAAAAGCAGAACCGGCCTTATCTTCTCTCTGGCCGTCCACAAAGACAACACCTGACATAATGATTGCCTTTGCTTTTTCCCTGGATGCCGCCAGCCCTTTTTCTACAAGTAATACATCTAATCTTTTCTTCATATTTCATTCTCCAGCCACTGCTTCATACGAGCAGCAATATTTTCTCCGTCTATCTTCAGCATCTTTCGCAGCTCTGAAATGGAGCCATGCTCCACAAACTGATCTTCGATGCCAATATTATGAATTCTTCCTTTATATCCTTTCTGCATCAGATACTGCATGACCATAGATCCGTATCCGCCGTTTAGAATTCCTTCTTCCAGCGTTACGATCAGAGAATACTCTTCTCCCAGCTGATCCAGCAGTTCTGTATCCATCGGTTTGATAAATCTTGGATTCACCAGACCAATCCGATATCCCTGTTCTTCCAGAATCTCCGCTGCCTTGACAGCCTCAGGAAGCATGTTTCCGACACTTAGGATCACGGCGTCTTTTCCTTCCTTTAAGACCTGCCCTTTTCCCCATACAATCTTCTCCACCTGGTCTTCATACAGCGTCTCCGCAGCTCCTCTGGAATATTTAACTGCCGTTGGACATTTGGGATTCTTCAGAACATAAAGAAGCATCTCCCGTAATTCTTTTCCATTGACCGGCGCAAGAACTGCCATATTAGGAATCATGGACAGATACGGGATATCAAAAATTCCCTGATGGGTCTCTCCATCCGCGCCGACCAGCCCGGAACGGTCCAGGGCAAACAGCACCGGATAACTGCCGATTGCCGTGTCATGAAGGATCTGATCAAATCCTCTCTGCAAAAAGGTGGAATACACCGCAAACACCGGCTTCAGTCCTCTGGACGCCATGCCTGCGCAAAATGTGACTGCGTGTTCTTCCTCAATTCCCACATCATAAAAGCGGTCCGGAAATGCTTCTCCGAATTTCTGCAGTCCGGTTCCATCCGGCATAGCCGCTGTTACCGCCGTAATCTTTGGGTCTTCTTCTGCCGCTTCTGCCAGAGTCTTGGCAAAAATATCTGTATAAGTCGGCCCGGAAGATTTCGTTTTGCTCTCACCGGTCTTTACAACAAATGGATTGACTCCATGAAATTTCGCCGGATTTTTCTCTGCAGGCAGATATCCCTTTCCTTTTTTCGTTACTACATGGATAATGATCGGCTCATCCAGCTGCTTTGCCCGCTGAAAAATTTCCAGCATCTGCGGAATGTTATGGCCATCAATCGGCCCTACATAGGTAATTCCCATATCTTCAAACATCATGCCTGGTATAAACAGCTGTTTGATGGAATCTTTGGACTTTTTCAAAACCCGGATCAGCCGTTCTCCAACTCCTGGAATCTTCGATAAAGACTGCTCTACATTTCCTTTAAACTCCACATATCCTTTCTGGGTCCGCGCCTTATTTAAATATGCGGACATTCCTCCTACGTTCTCCGCGATGGACATCTTATTATCGTTGAGGATGATAATAAGATTCTTCTTTTCTGCCCTCAGACGGGCCATGTTGTTGAGAGCTTCATAAGCCATTCCTCCAGACAGGGCGCCGTCTCCGATCACTGCCACGATCGTCTCGTCTGTGTGATTGATATCTCTTGCTGCCGCAAATCCCAAAGCCGCAGAAAGCGACATGGAACTGTGGCCGCTGTGGAACGCATCACAGGGACTTTCTTTTCTTTTTGGAAAACCGCTCATGCCATGGAACTGCCGCAGGGTCTTAAATCCTGCCTTTCTTCCGGTCAGTATCTTATGGACATAGGACTGATGCCCTACGTCAAATATCAATTGGTCTTTTGGAAAATCCAGTACAAGATGAAGCGCCATCGTAAGTTCTACGATTCCGAGATTGGACGCCAGATGCCCTCCTGTCCTGCTGATATGATATAAAAGAAAGCGGCGGATTTCTTTTGCCAGAAGCTTGTAATCTTCCGGCCGGATCTTTTTAATGTCGTTAGGATGATTGATTTTTTCTAACATGCTGATTCCTCCTGAAACCCGGATTCTTTCGGGTTGATTTATTTTGTCCTGCTGATCAGATATTCTGTCAGTCTTGTAAGATAGCCGTTTTCCTGGTCATAGTCTTTCAGGATATCGATAGCTTTCATTGAAATTTCCCGGACATCTTCTTTGGACTGCTCCAGCCCTTTGAGAGTTACATATGTTACTTTATGATTCCTCTCATCACTGCCGACCGGCTTGCCGATCTCTTCTTCATCTCCCACCAGATCAAGGATATCATCCTGAATCTGGAATGCCAGCCCAATGGCTTCTCCGCACTGTTCCATCCGTTTGACCTCATCTTCATCGGCACCGGCAAGCACAGCTCCGATCATCATACACGCCTCGATCAGCGCAGAGGTCTTATTCTTATGAATAAAAAGAATCTGCTCCATCGTAAGCGGCGTTCCTTCTAACTCCACATCGGCTGTCTGGCCTCCGATCATCCCATAGATCCCCGGTTTTGACGCAAGAATCTTCATGGCCTGGATCACTCGTTCTGTTTCCTGTCCCTTAGCCATGTCAAAGGCCTTGGAAGCTGTCTCGTAAGCATAATTAAGAAGAGCATCTCCTGCCAGAATTGCCATATCTTCCCCGTAAACAATATGACAGGTCTTCTTTCCTCTCCTGTAATCATCATTATCCAGCGCCGGCAGATCATCATGAATCAGTGAATACGTATGGATCATCTCAATCGCCGCCATAAAAGGCTCGATCACTTCTCCTTCTCCTCCAAACATATGATACGTCTCTTCCATCAGCATCGGACGCAGACGCTTTCCCCCTGATTTTACTGTGGTATTCATCGCCGTAAGAACTGTTTTCTGCAGTCCTTCCGGCCGGGGCAGATACCAGTCAAGGACTGCCTCAATATGGCCGATCCGTTCTTTCATCTCATCTTTAAACTTCATTTTCTTCCCCATTCTCATTTAAAATTATCAATTCTTTTTCTACCTGATCCAGAGAATCTTTGCACTCTTTTACTACACTGACACCTTCAGAATACAGTTTCACCGCATCTGACAGCTTTACATCCTCGCTCCCCAGTTTTTTTAAAATATCGTCCAGCTGTTCAAAGCCCTGATCGATACTAAATTCTTTCTTCGCCATATCTGTACTCCTTGTTTTTTGTGTATATTATATCATAGAAAAAGACAGATACAAACTTTTTTCCTTGTAATCTGTCTCTGGCTTTTTTATGAAATTTTACCGGTCTTCCTCTTCTACCTGTCTGTCATCCATAAAATCTATGGCATTTTTCAGGTATTCAATATTCTTCTCCCGGTCCATATTATAAATACATCCAAAGAGAACATCCATCATATACTGCATGGAAATATAAGATGAAAACTGGGAAATCCTGTCTCTTAAATTCTCTCTGCCGCTGATATACAGGGCATGGGTGATATACTGGGGATACAGATTGCTTCCATATCTTCCAATCAGCACGACCGGTATTTTCTTCTGATACAGCGCTTTGAGAATCGGCGGAATATAAGTCGCTTTTCCGGAATATGACAGCACGATCGCGCCATGGCTCTGATCTGCAGCCAGAGCAGCTGACCGCTGTTTGTAAAAAGATTTCGGGCAGTTGACCGTTCTTCCAATGGTCAGCATCTTATCCTGAAAATTTTCTGCCGCATTCAGATTATGGGCATGAGTATAAATATCGATCACACTGGCATGATGCAGCATCCTTGCGGCACGCTGAAGTTCCATGGCATCAATGCAGCGGTTCGTATCATGCACTGCCGTCTCGTAAAGTTTTAACAGCTTGTCAGCAATCACCTGCGGTCCATCTTCCCGGTTAAAAGGATAATTCACATCGATCATTTCAATGTTTTCCTTTTTTTCTGTCAGCTCTTTTGCCAGAAGCACTTTAAGGTCATTAAATCCCTTCAGTCCGATTTTCCTGCAGAAACGATATACTGCTGATTTTGATACATGGATTTCCTCTGCGAGCTCTATAATCGAAGCATTTTCCGCTGTCATGGGATTTCTCAGAATAAAACTCCCAATCTCAGCTTCCAGAGGCGTCAGCCCTTCTGCCATGCGGATTCTATGTTCCAGATCCATAGTTTCATCCCTTTCTTTTTCTTTATCATAACAAATTACAAATTTCCTCACAAGCTGTCTGCTGCAGGAAAACAGACATCTGCTCACAGCAAATGCCTGTTTTCTGATGATCTAGTATTCTGCTATTGCCGTTATCCCTTTTTCTGCTTTCATTCCTGTCTGATAAGCAATGTCCGGAAGTCCGCCTTCCTCTAAGACAACAACCATAACATCCGTAAGATATCCTGCTTTTTCTACTTTATCGAGATCCATGGTAATCAGACGGTCTCCTGCTTTTACCTTCTGTCCTGTGGAAACCCACTTCCGGAATCCATCTCCGTCCATTTTTACCGTATCGATTCCGATGTGGATCAGGATATTAATTCCATCCTCTGTCTGGATTCCAACAGCATGGAGCGATGGTTCGATCATTGTTGTAATGATACCGTCAGCCGGTGATACAATGGTTCCATCCTCCGGCTCGATCACAATGCCGTTTCCCATGGCGCAGGAGGCAAAGGCTTCATCTCTGGCTTCTTTCATCGGTTTCACATTTCCATCAGCCGGAGCCACCATTTTCCCATGACCGTGTACCTCTGCCGTCTCTTTTTTCTCGGGTTCTGCGCCGGATTCTTCGATCTCTTCAAATTCGATTCCTCTTTGCGCACAGTCCTGAACATACTCTTCAAAATTACTCTTAATAATGGAAACCTGTGGTCCGTAAATGATCTGGATTCCATTTCCTTTCCGAATGATTCCTTTGGATCCGGACCGGGTCAGAAATTCATCTTCTACTTTTGTCTCATCTTCCACTGTTACCCTAAGTCTCGTAGCACAGCAGTCAATGTCTGTCAGATTGGAGACGCCTCCCAGTCCCCTCAGAATCAGTGGAGATACAAAATCTTCTTTTCCTTTTCCCTTTTTCTTCTGATAATCTGCCTTGGTATACAGTTTAATATCTTCTGCGTTATCTTCCCTTCCAGGAGTCGGCAGATCAAATTTTTCAATGATAAATTTGAAAACAAAGAAGTACAAGAGCGCATATACCACAAATACCGGAAGAATCATCATCCAGTTTGTTTTTTCCTGTCCCTGCAGGATTCCATATAATGTAAAATCAATAAGACCGCAGGAGAATGTGGTTCCGATACAGATTTTCAGAAGATGCATCAAAAGGAAGGACAATCCTGCAAACCCGCAGTGAAGGATAAATAATCCCGGGGCAATAAATAAAAAGGTAAATTCAATCGGCTCTGTAATACCTGTTAAGAATGATGTTAATCCGGCAGAGAAAAGCAGTCCTCCCACTACTTTTCTGTTTTCCGGTTTCGCGCATCGATACATGGCGTAAGCGGCTGCCGGAAGTCCGGCCATCATAAAGGAATATTTTCCTGACATAAAGCGGCATGCTTCTACACTGAATTTTACCGTATCCGGAGATGCCAGCTGAGCGAAAAAGATATTCTGGGCGCCCGATACTGTAACGCCATCAATTACCGCGGTACCTCCAAGAGCGGTCTGCCAGAACGGCAGATAAAATACATGGTGAAGACCAAACGGGATCAGAGCCCTCTCTAAAAATCCGAAAATGAAGGTTCCAAAATATCCTGATTTTAAAACAAGATCTCCCAGCGCGAAAATTCCATTCTGGATGGTCGGCCATATGAAGAAACAGATGATTCCGACTCCGATGTGAGCGATTACACTGATGATCGGCACAAATCTGACTCCGGAGAAGAAAGATAAAGCTGCCGGTAGTTCCTGTTTGTAAAACCGGTTATGCAGCGCCGCTGTCACAAGACCGACAACAACACCGGCAAATACGCCCATCTGAAGGGAATCAATTCCGCAGACATTGGTAATGGAACCTTCCAGAACATCCGGGGCATAACTTCCATCCGGCAGGATGCTTCCTGTCAGTTTTAACATCGCATTGATCGTGGAATTCATAACGAAGAATGATATGCCAGCAGATAATACTGCCACAGCTTTCTCATTTTTTGCCATTCCCAGCGCCACTGCCAAAGCAAAGATCAGCGGAAGATTTCCAAAAATCGTATTTCCTACCTGTGACATAATGGTCAGCAGACCGTTTAATATGGTTCCTTCTCCCAGGATTCCCTGCAGATGATATGCCGCAATCGTTTTTTCATTGGTAAACGATGACCCTAATCCCAGAAGCAATCCTGCGATCGGCAGTACGGAAACCGGCAGGAAGAAGGATTTTCCAATCTGCTGAACGACTGCAAACACGGATCCTTTTTCTTTTTTATTTGCCATTTTCTTTCTCCTCCCTTGATACAAACTGATATATAACTGCTGCATGATATGTTTCTCCCGCTTCAAATACCGGCGCCTCAAACGTCTCTGTATTTATGCTGTTAGGAAAATACTGTGGCTCCATGCAAAATCCACTTCTCTTTTTGTAAACAATATCTCCTTTCCCTTTTACGTCCCTGATCGTATTTCCTGTATAAAACTGAAGTCCCGGCAGATCTGAATAAATCTCCATCAGAATTCCCTGCTGCCTGTGGAAAGCTTCTGCTGCCTTCCGGATGCCGCAGTGAGGGCTGCGGATCACAAAATTATGATCATATCCTTTTCCGAAGCGAATCTGATCATCTTCGCTTAAAATGTCTCTTCCAATGGTCCTGCGTTCCCGAAAATCCATTGGAGTTCCTTCTACCTTTCTGATCTCTCCGGTAGGAATGGTTTCTTCGTCCACCGGTGTAAATTGATCCGCCAGAATCCTTACTTCCGTATCTTCGACATTTCCGCTTTCATGTCCGCCAAGATTGAAATAATTATGATTCGTCAGGTTGATCAGTGTTTTTTTACTGCTTACTGCTTCATAAGAAAGAATCAGTCCATCGGCTTCTGTTACCGTATAGATCACAGAAACCTTCAGTTCTCCCGGAAATCCCTGTTCCCCATCCGGACTGATATATGAAAATCTGACTGCGTTTTCATCAATTACTTCTGCGTCCCACAATACTTTATGAAATCCGTGTTCTTTATCACTGTGGATATTGTGTTTTCCTCTGTTTTTTGCCAGATGGTATTTTATGCCGTCTATCTGAAATTCCGCATTGGAAATCCGGTTTACATTTCTTCCTACCGTAGCGCCAAACATGCCGTTGTTTTCCAGATAATCTTCCAGGTGATCAAATCCCAGCGCCACATCCGTCTTTTCCCCACGGCAGTTTCTGACAAGAATCGACTGGATGTTCACTCCAAAATCAGTGACACAGACTTCAAATCCCCGATGATTTTTCAGATGGTAAAGGCTGGCGGTTCTTCCATCCGGAAGCTCTCCAAATTTCTCTATTTTGACACTCATTTTTCTTTACCTTCCATGTTTCATCAAATCTTCTACTACAGGGTCTTCTGTATGAACACCAGCTGCTTTCAGCTCCTGTATTTTTTCTGAGAACTGCGGCAGATATTTTTCATGCGCCACTAACAGCTCGTCTAACACCCTTTGTGTATCTTTGTTGTTTTCCACCAGAGGATTCAAAACAAATGCTTCCAGAGCCATGCCGTAATCACCGGTCAGGGCTGCCTGAATCGTACATTCTTCCATTGCTTTCATCATCTGAAGCCATCCTTTTTCTGCCGGCGGAAGTTTTCCAAAAGCCATCGGCTGTGCTCCTGCAGCGGATATGATGGATGATACCTCAACAATGGAGTCATCATCCAGACAGGAAATCGCGCCATTGTTCTGTGTACTTACTACCATATGGATCTTCTGATTTGCGTAAATTGCCCGGATGCATTCGCAGGCTGCGTCACTGTAATAGGCTCCTCCTCTTTTTGACAGCTGTTCCGGCTTCGTATGCAGTTCTGTATTTTTATAAAGCTCAAATAATTCTTTTTCGGTCTGCTTCATCTGTTCCGCTCTGGTTCCGCCTTCCCTGAATTCTTCCAGGGCATGATCCAGCATCGTCTGTTTTACATAATAATATCTGTGATATCCGCAAGGAAGCAGATTCATGCTTCTAAGCAGTTCCATCGGAAACTCTGCCTGATAAATATTAGCCGGTGTACCGCCATTCTTTTCATTGATATGTTCGATCAATTCCGGCGTCAGATCTTTTCCATTTTCGTCAAACACTTTGTGCCAGTGGAAATGATTGATCCCTGCAAAACGGTAATTTAAGTCTTTTGGATCTTTTCCTGCAAGTTTTGGCTCTGCCATCATTGCAATCGTCGGAACGTTGCATAATCCAATGGTCTTTTTCCATCCGAAATGTTTGATGGCCGCTTCGGTTACCATACCGCTTGGATTTGTAAAGTTGATCAGCCATGCGTCCGGACACAGTTCCCTCATGTCGCGGATGATTTCTCCTATGACAGGAATCGTTCGAAAGGCCTTCAGCATTCCGCCGGCACCATTGGTTTCCTGTCCGAGCATTCCGTAAAGAGAAGGAATTCTTTCATCCTTGATTCTTGCATCCAGCAGTCCCACGCGAAACTGTGTTGTAACAAAATCCGCGTCCTTCAGTGCTTCTCTTCGATCCAGTGTCGTGTACACTTTCACATCATATGGGGAAGCATCCCACATTCTCTGTGCAAGTCCTCCGACAATCTCTACTTTTTCTTTTCCATCTTCAATATCCACAAGCCAGATTTCCCGGATTGGAAGATCTTCATAACGTTTGATAAATCCTTCCATTAATTCTGGTGTGTAGCTGCTTCCGCCGCCGATGGTCACGATTTTAACTGCTTCTTTCATCTTATTCTCCTCCTTGTTTTTCTCCTTGTTTTCTTAACTGAGTCCATCATAATCCGCCCGGCTTTTTGTCTCAATACAGCCGAAACAGTCAGACTCTTTTTCCCAGAAAAACTTGTTTTGGTCTGTTTTTTCTGAAATTTTTTGAAAAAAAATAACACCTCTGCAGGTTTCCCCGCAAAGGTGTCTCTGTTTTTTCAACAATCATTCTTTCATTTCTTTTTCAATCCACCGCATTATAACGCTGACCAGATATTCTTTCTGGCGGAATGTGAGTTCTCTTCCCTGAGAAATCTTATGCCATTTCCTGATACATCCCCTGCAGCAGGTGGCAGTCGCATGCTGGGCAAGAAAAACCGGATGTCCTTTCATCGGCGTCTGCTTTCCATCATTGGGAATCACTGCCGGCGCCAGCCGCTTTTCAACAAAATCCCAGGCATGAGAGCGAATCTGATTCATCCCCTTTTCCCTGACATATTTCCTGTCTTTTTCACCCAAATGAAAACGGCTGCGGAATTTTGATCTGCCAAGCCGTTCAAACAGCTGCTCCATCCATTCCTCTTCCGTCATCTTCTCATCTCCTGTTACTGCAAATGTTCCAGATTAATTTCGTTCTTTTGTTTAATCTCATCCAGTTTCCACCGTTCATCTTCATAGACAAACTTCCAGTATTCATAAAAAGCCACGGCTCTTTCATTGCCTTCCAGGAATTCTCCTGTTGACTTTCTGATACGATAATCTTTCATCTTTCCATGGATCACATACCAGACGTGATCTCCTTCGGTTCCCTCAGGATTCTTTGCTTTCACCGGTCTTGCGCTCAACAGCCGGACATCTTCCTGCACTTCTTCCTCATCCCGCATTTCCATCCAGGCAAGCTTCGTTCTCCAGTTTTCCCGGAGCTCCCGGCTTAAATAATCCTTTGCATAATCTACATCCTGTCTCCTCCAGCATTCCTGAATCTCAAAATAAGCCTGACGCACATAACCCTGCATTTCTTTGTAGTTCCAGTTGCCGTCTGTTTTTTCAAACGCCCGGATCTGCTTTTTACTGGCCCATCCTGCTTTTCTTACTTTCCAGGCAAAAGCAATGCTTCCTCCGCATACCATAAAAACAATGATCCCATTATTGATCAGAGCGCCGATCGGACTGCTTCTTCTGGATCTGCCATAGGACCGGCTGCTGCTGTGGGAGCCTCCGCTTCCGCCGGAACCGCCGCCGCTTCCACTGCCTCCGCCTCCTGCCCTCGCCAGGCAGGTTACCTGCAGAGTCATACAGAGTATGATTCCAAAGGCGGCCATCAGAATCAGTTTTTTTATCTTTCGTCCTGTCATTCTTCTGTTTGATGCGGTTTCACTTCTTCCACTCTGGTTTCTAATGTACCATCCGAAATGATAACCGATATCTTGTCCCCCTTCTTTACGCTTCTGGAAGACCCCAGCGGTTCACCATTTTCACACTCCAGATATCCAAATCCATTTACCAGTTTTGCTGTTGGTGACAATCCATGCAGCCTTCCCGTATAGAGTTCCAGCCGGTGCCGGTACTCTGTCATAAGATTCTTCATGCGGAGAGAAAGCCTGTCCTCCAGTTCAGCCAGCCGCATTTTCTGTTCCTGAAGCTGAAATTTCGGATCAAATTTCCCAATTTCCAGCTGATACTGCTTTAATTTCAGCTGATATCTTCTTAAAACCTGTCTCAAATACGTATTTAGAGTCTGGGCACGGCTGCGGATTCCTTCCAGCACTTCCCGGATATCGGGAACCGCCAGTTCACATGCCGCAGTTGGCGTTGCGGCACGAAGATCTGCCGCATAATCTGCAATGGTCGTATCGACTTCATGACCGGTGCCGGATATGATCGGAGTCTCTGCGGCAGCAATGGCTCTTGCCACGATTTCTTCATTAAATGCCCACAGATCTTCGATGGAGCCGCCGCCCCTTCCGATGATAATGATGTCAACTCCATACCGGTCCAGTGTCTCTATTCCTTTAACGATCGCTGCGGCTGCTCCTTCCCCCTGAACCTTGGCTGGATACAGAATCAGCTGAACAAACGGATTCCTCCGTTTTGCGGTGCTTATGATATCATGGATCGCCGCGCCGGTCTTTGCCGTCACAATCCCGATCTTCTTTGGGTCTTTGGGAATCGGCTTTTTCTTTTCATGGTCAAAGAGTCCTTCTTCATACAGTTTCTGTTTCAACTGTTCATACGCGATATAAAGTTCTCCAATCCCATCCAGACGGATTTCATCTGCGTACAGCTGATAACTTCCGCTCCGCTCATAAACGCTGATATTGCCGCTTACGATTACCTCCTGTCCGTCTTCCATATCAAACTTAAGTCCCTGGTACCGGGCATTTGCAAACATCACACAGGAAATCTGACTTCCCTCATCCTTCAGGGAAAAATAAATATGCCCGGAAGAATGATATTTACAGTTGGATACCTGGCCTTTGATGGAAATCCGCCTCAGGGCGTAATCACTCTGAAACATCCTCTTAATATAGGAATTGATCTGCGTTACAGAAAAAACCTTATTCTTCATCCTGTTCCTGTCCAATCTTTGCCAAAATTCCATTAATAAAGCCGGCCGCTTTTTCATTGCAGTATTTCTTTGACAATTCTACTGCCTCATTGATCGCTACTTTCCTTGGAACTTCCGGATCCATTAAAATCTCATAGATGGCAAGACGGAGAATGGAAAGCTCGGCTTTTCCGATCCTTGCCAGATTCCATGCTTTGGCATGATCAGAGATTTCTTTGTCCAGTTCGTCCAGATGGGCGATCAGATCTGTTACTTTTCCCGCAATTTCTTCCTGTTGTTTCTTTCGGATATAGCCATTCTCCTGAAAATACAGGCTGACCTGTTCCTCAAATTCTTCTCTTTCACAAAATTCCACCGAGAATAGAATCTTAAAAATATGCTCTCTTACTTCACTTCTTTTCATTTGATTTCCTTTCTACGATACAAAGACGGAACTGATACAGTCCCGTCTGAAAATACTGTCTTTATCATACTGCAGGGCCGGACGCTCTACTCGTCATCTACTGCCACTCCGGCAACCCGGACATTGACCTCTTTTACCTTCAGCCCGGTCATGTTTTCGATCGCGGTTTTTACCCGATCCTGGACCTTGGAAGATATCTCCGGAACACTGACTCCATATTCAAGCTCGATTGCCAGATCAACAATGATCGCGTCTTTTTCAATCTTGACCCTGACTCCTTTTGACAGCTTCTTCATCCCCAGCTTGCTGACAAGTTCATTGGTAATATTCCCGTACATTCTTGCCACGCCGCTGACTTCTGTCGCTGCCAGTGCTGCAATGATCGCGATCACATCATCCGCTATCTTCACATCGCCGTGAATTCCTTTTTCCTTTATCTTATAGCTGTTCTTATTTTCCATAAAAAGCCTCCTGTATCTCCGCACTCTTCCTATGCTATTATATCAAATCGAAAAGTGCTTTTCTACTATTATTTACTGCCGGAAAAATATTAATCTTCTGTTTTTATCGATGTGATGACAATTTTGTCTAACTGACAGCCTGTTTTTCTCACAATGATATCTTCAATCTGGCTTCGTTCCACTTTTGACAGATCTTTTTTATTTACCAGAACATCCACATTTCCGTTGCTGATCGTGACAATGGAATTTAAAAACCCTTTTGCGCCCAGAAGATTTTCAGAAGCCGTTTCCATTTCCATCTGCTCTGCCAGGGTTGAAAGTTTATCAACAGCATCCTGTTTGACACTGTCTTTGACAGAATCATCGCTGATAATTTCTTCCAAAGTATCCTTTGCTTTGCTGTGGGTTTGTTCTCTTTCTAATTTTGCCTTTGCAACATAGCTGCTGACCTGCGCGTTGGTAAGGACCGCCTCTCCAACGTCTGTAATATCATCCGTTACTTCTCCTGCGGTTTCCTTTGCCGTATTAGATACTGTCTTTGTCTTGCTGCCGGATGCCGAATCGAATTTTCCACTGTAATTTACGTACCCTGCGACTGCAATTATGATTGCCAGGGTCGTAATGATCATTTGATTTTTTCTAAACAATTTCTTCATTTAGGAATCCTCCATTTTTAAGACTTTGACTTTGTAGGATGAAATATGAAACAAAACAGATACTGCATCAACAATATTCTGGTTAACGATATCATTTCCTCCTCCCTGGGCAACCACAACGACTCCTTCCACCTCCGGCTGCAGCTCCTTGATGACGTATGGAACTTTTTTCCCGTCTTCCTCAATCAGGACAGTTTCTTCATCTTCCTTCACACTCTTTTCTTCCTTTCCCGTACTTTCTTCATAAGGACTGTCTTTATTGACCACTGCTTCCGAAGAAGACTTGACTGTGATCATGACTTTGACCTTTCCGACCCCCTCGACCTGTTTTAATGCTTTTACCAGCCGCTCCTCCTGTTTTCTTACATAGTCATCCGTTGAATCCTCTTCGTCCTGTGTCTCTTTCGCTGCGTCTTCTTTTTGGCTCTTTTCCGGAGATGGAACGCTGAAAACCATCAGACAGATCCCAAGGGCGAGGATCAGGAGCAGCTTCCTGATTCCAATGGTTTCTATGATGTTTTGCAGTTTTTTCTTATCTATCATATTTCCTCTACTCACTTATATTTATATTAGCTTCTTTCACATTATAGAATCTGGAAACCAGGGTTTTTATTCTCCTCTCCTGACTCTTTCCATCATCTGCCGTTATGGTGATTTCCTGGATTTCTCCTTTCTCATCTACATCAGCTTCTATTTCCTGCGCCTTCATTCCATACTCTTCCAGAATCGACCTGACCCCTTTCTGAACCTGCTTTTCTCTGGCTTCCCTTGCATCATCTTCAAACGATATGGCATCCGTTTCCTGAGAAATCTGTGAAACCACATCTTGTATTTTTGTGTCTTTTCCCATCCATTCCATCACCGGACGTATGATCAGGATCAAGAGCATGAATCCTGCTACCAGACTGACATATGGCTTAAATTTCGTTCCTTCGACCAGCTGTCCGGCCACCGTTGACAAGATCAGGAAAAAAATAACTGCCCGTATCATTTCCAAGATTGCATCACCCCGCATAATAATTTACGTTTGTCGAAAAAGCAATCAGCGCAATAGACAGTATAAACAATACCGTCATCGTGATGATCATCTGCATCATGAGTTTTCCGCTTTTGATCACGGCGTCTATGGCGCCGGTAATCCGCTTGTCAGAAACCGGCTGAAGCAGGATTCCGGCCGCTATGTAAGCCAGCACAACTGTCCCGATTTTTAACAGCGGCGGAAGAACCAGCACCAGAAGGATCAGGATTCCAGCTGCGCCGATGCTGTTTTTGATCACAACAGCTGAACCTATGACCGTTGTCATAACTGTATTTAACCCTCCTCCTATTCCGGGTATGGATGAAATTCCTTTTTCCAATGCCGTATTTTTCAGAGAATCCACTGCCGGCAGAATCATAGACTGGATCATCTGCACCCCAAGGACAAGAGACAAAAAACCTTTCATCAGCCATCCTGCGGCTTTTTCCAGTGTACTGCACAGCCTGGAAAAATGCTCTTCTTCCGAAATGTGGTTTACAATCTTTAGAACAAACAGAATTCGGATCATCGGCAGTATCAGATAATCCGTAAGAAGGGACATTCCATAAATGACCATCAGATAAAACTCATAAACCGCTGTAGAAGTGGTTACCCCCGAAGTTGATACCACTGCAATCGAATACGCCGTGATCATTCCCTTGATATAATCCATGATCAGCTGAATCAAATCCTGAGCGGTTTCATTCAGATAATAAAAAGAATCCGTCATAAGCGCGATAAAAACCATATAGGTCACATAAAATCCCGCACTTCCTGCATTCCCCTGGAGGAAAGCGTCAGACAGATTTTTAAAGACCGCCGCGATCACTGCGGCAATCATCATTTGTTTTAAGAATTCTTTCTGCAGGACAAACGAAGATACAAAGTTTCCAGTACATTTTTCCCACAGAGACTGCAGAGCTCCTTTAACATTTCCTGTCATCAGCAGTTTTACGATCTGTGCAAAGGAAAAATCTTCATCCTGCTCTTCCAGAACAGATTCCACCTGACTGAGCGAATCATAATCAAGTTCTTCTTCCGTGGCAGAAACCGGCTTCGGAAATGCCAGGATCATAAAGATCATAAAACATATACACCATTTTCTCATATTTTCCTATCCCAAAAGTTCCTGCACAGTTTCCAGAAACGCCTGAAAAATCGGCACACTGACTGCAAGAATTGATAATTTCCCGATTAGTTCAATCTGCTTCCCAATGGTTTCCTGTCCTGCATCCCTGCAGAGATTGGAGGTAATCTCACATAAAAAAGATATGCCGATCAGTTTTAACAGAATCTGAAAATAGCTCTTTGGAATCCCGGAATAACTTCGTATGGTTTCAAAAACTTCCAGCACTTCCCGCATTTCATTCAGTGCATATCCGGCCAGAATCATACCGGATACCAGCCCGATGGCCAGTCCGATTTCCGGACGGATGGATTTGATCTTCATTGCTGCCAGACTGGCGATGATCCCAAACAGTGCTGCCTGTATCACATACCCACCCCCATTTTCAAGAGATCGTAAAAAGCGTCTGTACACTTTCGAACAGATCATATATGTACGGAATCACCCATGACAGAACCAGGATCAGTCCCGCCAGCGTCAGAAGAAACGCCTGCTCCTCCCGTCCGGAATGTTTCAAAAGCTGAACCAGAATCGTTACAAGGATGCCCACCGCTGCAATTCGAAAAATGATATTTACGTCCATTCTTTCCTCCTTACACTAAAATGATCACGACAAGCAGTCCAAAGGAAAGTCCGAGAGACCGGTACATCCTGCAGTTTTTTATGACCTGATCCTTCATCTGAAAAATAACATCTTCAATCTGCTCAATCGCAAAATCAATGGTTTTTTCCTGCATTTCTTTATCCAGATATCCGATGGTCTCTCCCATGGACATAAGAATTTCCAGAAATTTCGGCTCAATGATCTGCAGTTTTAACTGTTCCTCCAATGCTTCCTTCCATACTGTAAAAAACGACTCCTCACGATAACTTTTCAGCCGTTTTGCTATCTGATTTAAAAACGGCCGGAATTCCGGCGCAGTCTTCTCTGCGATTACCGCGACAGCTTCCGGCAGCGGCGTAAATCCATACCGGATTTCTCCCTGAAGCAGATACAGCATCCGCTTCAGGGCAATCCCCTGTTCCAGTTTTTTTTGTTCCTTCCCTGCCTTTGAAAACCCAAAGCTGATGCCTGCCGTCACGACCAGCAAAATTCCTATGATCTTAAACATAAAGTTCCACCCCGTTTTCATCGAAAATTTTCTTTATCTTTCCCGGTTCTTCCCTGTGATCCAAAATCACATATCTCTGGAACATCTTCTTTTTCAGGGTCTCTTTCATATATGGATTCTTCATCAGGGATTCCCTGCTTCTTCCATGTGCTGTTGCCAGTATAGTACAGCCCCGGAAAGCACAAAAAAATAATGCATCCACATCTTCTCTGGTTCCCACCTCATCCACAGCAATGATCTCAGGCGCCATCGAGCGGATCAGCAGATTCATTCCTTCACTCTTGCTGCAGCCATCCAGAAGATCTGTACGAATCCCCAGATCATTTTGGGGAATTCCCTGATATGCTGCTCCAATTTCACTGCGCTCGTCCACAACTCCCACAGTCTGTCCTTTTTCAGAAACCGTGCGGATCAGATCCCTCAGCAGAGTCGTCTTTCCACATCCCGGAGGTGAGACGATCAGCGTTGGAAGGAGCCTTCCTTCCGACTGGCATTTCTGATACATTTCACCGGCGCACCCCTTGATCTGATGAGCAATCCGGATATTCAGACAGGAAATATGCTTCATTGTCTTTATTTTCCCATTTTCCATTACTGCTGATCCAGCCAGTCCGACCCGGTGGCCTCCCTGTATTGTAAGATAACCTTGTTTCATTTGTTCTTCATATGCATAGAGCGAATATCCGCTGATATATTCCATAGCCTGTCTCAGCTCTTCCTTTGTGAAAATCTGCGCACCTTCCCGTATCGTCGTCAGTCCCCGTCTTTCTGAAATAAAATATTCCTGATGTTCATACCGGATCAGAACCGGTTTCTGGACTCTCAGACGGATTTCCTGCATTTTTTCTATTTCCAGATGATATTTCGACAATATCCCTCTTATCGTAAGCGGCAGTATTTGAAAAACCTCTCGTCCTTCCTTCATAAGCCCTCCCATTCTCTGTATAATCAAATATATGGGAAAAGCCTTAAATTATGCTAAAAAAAAGAATCCCGGCCTCAGGATTCTTTTTCTTATTTCTTCTCTTTTCCATTCTTTTTTCTTCCGCTTTTCTGATAGAACGGAGCAATCTGATCAAAAGATCTTCTCAGTTCATATTGAAAATTTGTCTGTTTTACGTTATTCGTCTTCTGAGCTACAAACTGATCCAGTTTCTGCATATACTCGTTCTCAGAAACAGTTCCTTCCGCCACATAGGTAAGCCCCTTTTCCCAGCTGGCAGTGAGAGTCGGATTCAGCAGAGAACTGATAGAAGCATTTACCACATTTACGATCATTTCTCCGGTCAGAGTCGGTGTAACGATCTGGGTTTTTTTATTCAGGGCTATGTATTGATTGGTAATCAGTTTTTTAATGATCTCCGCCCGGGTGGCACTTGTTCCAATCCCGCTTCCTTTAATCTGTTCCCGCAGATCTTCATCTTCGATCAGCTGTCCGGCATTTTCCATGGCAAGAATCAGAGAGCCGGAATTATATCGTTTTGGCGGCGTCGTTGTTCCGTCCTTGATCTTATAATCATTGACCGGGAGTTTCATGCCTTTCCGGAGAGAGGCAATGGCATCCATCTGCTCTTTTGTCAGGGGTTCCTCTTTTTTCTGTCCCCCCGTCCCGGCAATCTTTAAATAACCTGGATCAGATAATACTTTAAATGTTGCTGTGAAAGACTCCCCTTTCGTCCTTGTTTCCAGACGTATCTTTGTATACACTGCCGGCGGCATGAAGATACTCAAAAATCTTCTGGCAATGACATCATAAACTTTCTGAGCGGTCACCGGAAGCCCCGCAAGACTTCCCACTGCCTGGCCCGTAGGAATAATAGCGTAATGGTCTGTGATTTTCTTATCATCCACATATTTTGTTTTTGCAAGTCCCTGATATTTCTTTTCTTCCAGTATGCCTGAGGCTGCCTCACTCAGCGGTCCATAGGACATCAGCCCTTTGATATTTTTGTATATTTCCCTGCTGACGGCTGTGGACAGCACTCTTGCATCTGTCCTTGGGTATGTTACCATCTTTTTCTCATACAGATCCTGTACGATCTTCAACGTCTCATCAGGACTTAATTTAAACATCTTAGAACACTGATTCTGCAGTTCCGCCAGGTTATAAAGCAGCGGCGGATTTTTCTTTTCTTTCTTCCTGGAAGAGGATTCCACAACAGTTTCTCTGTCAGTCCCTTCTTCCAGATAGTTTATAAAATCTTTTGCGTCTTTCTTCTCCAGAAATCCATTTTCCTTATATAGTTTTGGCGATTTCCAGTATTTTGACCCTTCTGCTGCCTTCCATTCTGCTTCTACCTCAAAGCCGCTGCAGTCAAAATGTCCCAGAATCCGGTAAAACGGTGTAGGAACAAAATTTCTGATCTCCCGTTCTCTTTTTACGATCATGCCAAGAACGCAGGTCATCACACGGCCGACCGCAACTACGACGCTGCGTTTCTGATTCAGATAGTTGGCAATGGTCCAGCCGTACTTTAGAGTCAGGACTCTGGAGAAATTAATTCCCATAAGGTAATCTTCCTTTGCCCTTAAATATGCCGCAGACGCCAGATTATCATATTCACTCAGATCTTTTGCCTCTTTTACTCCGCGGATAACTTCTTCTTTTGTCTGAGAATCAATCCAGACTCTTTTTTTCTTTTTCTGACTGCTTACATGAGCTTCCTGATCCACCAGCCGGTAAATATATTCTCCTTCCCGTCCTGAGTCAGTGCATACATAAATTGTATCAATATCCTCTCGATTCAGCAGAGAGGCAACGATATTATACTGCTTTTTCACACCGGGAATGACTTCATATTTAAATGTTTCCGGAATAAAAGGGATGGTTTCCAAATCCCATCTCTTTAGTGCCGGATCATACTCATCAGGATATGACATCGTCACCAGATGTCCGACACACCATGTGATCACGGCTTTTTCCCCTTCCATATATCCATCCCGGCTTTTTGCATTTATCTGGAGCGCGGCCGCAAATTCTCTTGCCACGCTTGGTTTTTCCGTAATAAATAATGATTTCAAACACTTACCTGCTTTCAATTTTATTTTTTGTATTGTACCATACCGTGAAAATTCATGATATACTAAACGAGAATAAAAATCAAGAAAGGAGATTTCTATGAGTACCGCAAAAGCAAATGAAGCAAGAGCAAAAACAATCATCAAGAATCTTGAAAAACGAAATATGGAAGGCGTATACTGCGCTTCAAAAGAAGACGCCCTGAAGCAGGCGTTATCTTATATTGAGAAAGGATCTTCCGTATCCTGGGGCGGATCCATGAGCATTGAGGAAATCGGTCTTATAGATGCCGTAAAAGCCGGAGATTATCAGGTTATCGACCGTTCCATTGCGAAAAACTACGATGAACAGAGAGAAATTTTCTCTAAAATTGTGCTGTCCGATTATTTCCTTATGAGTTCCAACGCAGTTACCTTAGACGGCGAACTGATCAATATTGATGGAACCGGCAACCGGGTAGGCCCTCTCTGTTACGGGCCAAAACATGTCATTATGATCGTCGGAATGAACAAGGTCGTAAGCAATGCAGAAGACGGAATTGCCAGAGTCCGCAATATTGCAACACCTCCAAACTGCATCCGGCTTGGCCTTGAGACTCCTTGTTCCATTACCGGACGATGCGCAGACTGCTACGGCGATACCTGTATCTGCAGCGATATCGTTGTAACAAGACGTCAGAGCGCTGCCATGCGGGGCAGGATCAAGGTTATCCTCGTTGGAGAATCTCTTGGATACTAATCTGCACCAACAGATGCAGGTTCCTTTTGAAGTCCTGGAAAGAGCAAAGACTCCTTTCGGGACTTCTTGCATTTTTATCACAATCATTGTAATATAATTGTAATTTCTACTATTTTTAAGCCTGTTTTATAACAATATTACTTTGGAGAAATACATGAAGAAAAATTTTGAAGAAACGGTCTATGAAATTGATGATCTGCCTTTTACAACACTGGCACCCTGCTGGCATGAGGATTTTACGATCGTCTATATTCTTTCCGGAACGCTGGTTTTTCATATCAATCATAAAACTTATCTTGCATCCTCTGGCGAGGGGTTCTTTCTGAACACAGGGCAGGTCTATTTTGCGGAAAAATACAAGTCTTATCCGTGCCGTTTTCTTATAATCCATATCAGCCAGAGTCTTCTTTATCCGGAAAATGATGATCAGATCTTCCAGAAATACATTCGGCCTGTGACCGGAAATCCTTCTTTTTGTCATCTTACTTTGATTCCCCGGATTCCATGGCAGAAATATATTCTGGAAAATGTAAAAAAAATGATGGAGACCTGCCGGACAATGCAGTATGGTTATGAATTTAAAATCCATCATTTTGTCAATGAGATTTTCTATTATATCCTTCAGAACCTGTCTGCCCTCCCTGAATTGTCCAGACAGCAGAAAAAGGATATTGCCCGGATCAAAACCGCAATGACATATCTGGAAGAAACCTATGCCCGGAAACATACACTCCTCGATATCGCTCAGTCATGCATGCTCAGCCGCAGTGAATGTTCCAGGCTTTTTCAGAGAATCCTCCACTGCAGTCCGGTTGACTGCCTGATCAAAGTCCGGATCCTTCACAGTCTTCCTTTGATCGCAGCCCACGAACTGTCTATGGCAGACATTGCCGCAAAAACCGGATTTTCAGGCGGCAGCTATTTTTCTAAAACGTTTAAAAAAGTCATGGGGATTTCCCCAAGAGATTATTACCGGAAAATCAAAAAAGGCCCTCAGCATCAGGGCTGATTTCCCTGTGCTTCGAGCCTTTTTGTCTTTTCTTCTCTACTGATTCTGATCCCACTCACGAAACGCGATAAATTTTGTCTTCCAAAGCAGTGCCAGTGCCGGCGTCAGTGCCCACAGCATCTTTCCTGTGGTATTCAGCACTTCGAAATGAAAAACTCCTGCAAAATCCAGGATCAGAACAATACCAAACAGAAGAATCACTCCGTATGCTATTGAATAGGAAAAATATACTTCCTGTCCGATCCTGCTGCTGAAATAGAATCGATCCGCAGTCAGGGAAATCATTGATACCGCCGCAAGAATTACCTGAAGAAGTTCCCGGTTTCCCATCTGAAAATAAATGTAGATTGCTGCCGCAAAAATCAGAATCTGAATATACCATAACACTTTTTCCTGTTTTTCATATGTTCCCATCGCACATTCTTCCTTTTCTTTCGTTTAATAATGGATAAATACCGGATCACCGATCTTTGTCAGATTGTATACGGATTCTGCGTCTGAAAGAGTCAGGTTCACACAGCCATGAGATCCGGCTGTCTTGTAATAGGTGGTAGACCACCTGTTCCAGTCATTCCGGCTGCTGTAATGGTAGCCTGTTCCTGTCCACATGATCCTGGTCCAGTATTTGGTCGGAACTTCATAATCTTCTCCAACCAGAGTCTTTGTCAGCTTTTTCTCTTTGACGTCATAGACGCCGGTTCTTGTAATACGATCCGGCTCATCTTTTCCGGTAATGCACTTGCAGCTGAATACCTGCTTTCCATCTTTGTAAATAAAAACCTGCTGGGCAGACAGATCTACTTCGCTGTAATTCTTTGTATCCCAGTCATTCTGAAGATTATCAAAGTCCATGCGGTATCCTTCGTGGCTGTATACCGGTTTTAAAGATGTTTTAAGTGCTTTGGCGCTGGCATTTGTCGGATTTTCCATATAAGCTTCTGCGGCTTTCTCATCAGGAGCTTTCTTAAGTTCCGCCATAACCTGGTTTACAATTTTATCATAATCCAGACGCCAGCCATAATCTCCGCCGCTGACCTGGATGGTTCTGCCGTCATGAGTCTTAAAGTTTCTTGCGATTCCCTGTGTTTTATACTTCAGACAGAAAGCTTCGATCCAGTCTTCTACCTTAGACTGACTGATCTTGACGGTTTTATTCTTCGTATCAACCGTGATACAGTCTTTTAATGTGTCCGGCGTCAGAGTTTCTGTCACTCCATCTCCCAGCTTCCACTGAATCCAGTGGAGAAGATACTGATTATAAGTTTTCTGCATTTCTTTGAGCTTATCATCATTTTCTCTGAGAGAAGGCTCCTGATACACGCCAGGAAAGGCTTTTGAATCGGTAAGATCCATCTCTGTATCCAGTTCTTCCACGCTGCCGGCAATGGCCTGCACCAGTTTGTCCTGGTCCAGTTTGTTGCCCTCTGCTTCTTTTTTCAATACTCCATACTTTTTCTCAGGTGAGTATACGATCGTTGCATTTTTCGGTTCCGTAATCTTATATCCGTTTTTTCCTGTAACCATATCTGCTTTTGCCACTGCGTCCGCGATTTTGTCTTTGGAATAAGAAATCAGCTGATCCGCATCATCATCTTCTCTTCCAAAGAGAGATGACAGCACACTGCTCTCATGCTGCTTTTCATATACTTTCCGGATTTCATCTTCTCCGACCAGAGTAAGACCGATATCCTTTCCTGATATCTTCATTGTCCCATTATTCCGTCCTTTTATTGTTAATTCATAAGAATTGACCTGATCTTCAATCTTATCAATAGATTCCTCATATGTCATGCCGGATACATCAACCTGATCGATCCTGCTTCCCGGATACCACCGTCCAGAATAATGGACATGAACTCCTGCTGCTATGGCAATCGCTGCTATCGCAATCCCTCCGGCAATCATATACCCCTGCTTCCTATTAATTTTCATCATTATCCTCCATATAGATTCCATTCTCTCATAAAAAGCTTGTCATTTTCTGTCGAATACTATTCTATCGTAATTTCCTCTATATTGCAATTAATAAATCAGACGATCAATTCATTTCCCTGTCCATATATTCTATGGAAAAATGTTTATTTGAAATCTGTAAGCAGATCAGGTCTTCGTACGCATTAGCCCCATGTTCGGCAATACATCCTTCCTCATACCATATCACGGTTCCCGGACCATAGTATTCATCATTGGAACGAATCTGCCCGGACAGCACATAAAATCCATGGGCTGCCGGATGCCTGTGGCGTTCGGTCGTAAATCCTGCAGGATAACGGTTCATGACAATGGACATCCCCATATCAGGATCCCCCACCAGTCTTTTTTGTCCAAACATTTTTCCTGTTGTACTTGTTGGCCGGCAGAACCAGTCCATTCGTTTCACATCCACAACTTTTTGTTCTTCCATTGCGTCACATCTCCTTTAATGAATTAATTTTTACCTTTTCATTTTCATCCATGGCAATATACGCAGCTCCCATCATGCTCTCATTCCCCGGGTTAATAGAACCTTCTATCCTGGCAGCTGCCGGAAAACCAGCATTGGACTTTGCCACCTCTTCCTGTACCAGATCCAGCAGTTCCGGAAACAGCCTGACAGTTCGTCCGCCCAGAACGATTTTTTCAGGATTATTCCATACAATCATATCTTCAACTAACAATGCTGTAATTTCTGCTGTCTTTTGAAGAAGTGTCTCCGCCCAGCTTTCTTTTCTTTCATAAGCCTGTGCAAGCTGGAATAATGACGCGCAAAAATGTCCAGATTCCTCCGCCTGTTTTAGAATGGAAGCCTCCGTCAGATAAGCTGCCGCACATCCCTGTTTTCCGCAGGTACACTTTCTTCCATGAAATATAACCGTCTTATGCCCAATCTCCCCGCAGATTCCGTCTGCTCCATTTATGATGTTTCCATCCTGGATCCATGCAGCACCGACTTCCTGACTCAGACTTAGAAATCCAATGGATTTTTCTTTCCTTCCGCCGCAGTGATATTCCTCAATTACAGAAGCTTTGATGTCCCTCGCCATATAACATGGAATTCCGATCATTTCAGACAATGGCACTGCAAATGCCGTATTTTCCCATCCAAACAGATCTGAATATCGGATCATCCCTGTTTTTACATCTATGATTCCAGGGAAGCTGATTCCCACAGCTTCCACTTTTTTAAAAAAAGCTGGCTGCTGTGTTTCCACTTCTTTGATATGTTGTGCCACTGTCTCAATCAGCCGTCTGCTGTTTTGTGGTACTTCTTCTTCCCATTTCTTCTGAAATATCATTTTTTCTCCATAATCTGCAATGATACATCCGATAAAATCCTGTCTTATCAGAATTCCAAGGCTATAGAAGGCGTCCGGATTCTTCTTTAGCCAGACTGCTTTTCTCCCTACTCCTGCCGATTCTGCTTTCTGGATTTCATGAATCAGTCCAAGTTCCATCAAATCCCCACAGATCCGGCTCATACTCGTTGGGCTCATCCGCAGTTCTCTCGCCAGGGAAGCTCTTGATACACATTCTTCATCCTTTACCTGCTCCATAACAGCTTTTCTATTTTCAATTTTCATTTCCAGCTGACTTTGCTGCTTTTTATTTCCCATATTAATTTCTCCACTGGTGTTATTAATTATAATATAAATCCTCTTTCATTTATTGTCAATCTTTTTTATTCAGAAGAGAAGGAGGCCTTTTACGGCCTCCCTCCTATTCTTTTTATTCATATAATGGATATTTATCTGTCAGTTCTTTTACCATAGCCGCTGCTTCATCCAGCTTCTGATCCAGAAGAGTAAGACGGATGGCTTTTGCGATCACCTTCATATCATCTTCTTTCAATCCTCTTGTCGTTACTGCAGGAGTTCCAAGACGGAGTCCTGAAGTTACAAACGGAGATTTCGGATCATTCGGCACTGTGTTCTTATTACATGTAATATGCACAGAATCCAGAACCTTCTCTGCTTCTTTTCCTGTCAGATCATATTTTTTTAAGTCCACAAGCATTAAATGGTTATCTGTACCGCCGGATACAATATCGAATCCTTCTTCGATCAGCGCATTGGCCAGAGTGTCGGCGTTCTTAACTACCTGCTTCATATACTCTTTGTACTCATCAGACAAAGCTTCTTTGAAACAAACCGCTTTGGCAGCAATAACATGCATCAGCGGTCCGCCCTGGATTCCAGGGAAAATTGCTTTGTTAAAGTTGTATTTTTCATTGACTTCGTTGCTGCTTAAGATCATGCCGCCGCGAGGTCCTCTTAAAGTCTTATGTGTCGTTGTTGTTGTCACATGAGCATACGGAATCGGGCTCTGATGAAGTCCTGCTGCAACCAGACCGGCGATATGGGCCATATCTACCATAAGCACAGCTCCTACTTTATCTGCAATCTCACGAAAACGCTTAAAGTCAATGGCTCTTGCATATGCGCTGGCTCCGGCAATGATCATCTTTGGCTTGCATTCCAGGGCAATTCTTTCTACTTCATCATAGTCAATAAAGCCTTCATCATTAACTCCGTAAGGAACACAGTGATAGTTCTTTCCTGACATATTGACCGGGCTTCCATGGGTCAGATGTCCGCCGTGATCCAGACTCATTCCCATATAAGTGTCTCCCAGGTTCATAACGGCAAAGAAGACTGCCATATTTGCCTGTGCTCCGGAATGCGGCTGTACATTAACATATTCACAGCCAAACAGTTTTTTAGCCCTTTCTCTGGCAAGATTCTCAACCACATCTACATACTCACATCCGCCGTAATAACGCTTTCCAGGATATCCTTCCGCATACTTATTGGTCAGATGGCTTCCCATGGCTGCCATAACTGCTTTGGAAACCAGATTTTCAGAAGCGATCAGCTCCAGATTGCTTCTCTGTCTGGTCATCTCATCTTCCATTGCCTGGGCAATTTCGCTGTCATAATTTTTCACTTCGCTAAAATCAAACATCGTGTTCTCCTTTCTTTGCAGATTCCTATTCCTGGAACTGCTCTTTGAGGGCTTCAACAGCCCGTTCTACTCGGCTTTCCTTGATCAGGACTGTAATCTTGATCTCAGATGTATATATCATCTTAATATTGATTCCTTTGTTGTACAGTGCCTCGAACATTCTGGAGGCTGCTCCGGAATTTGACATCATGCCGGCTCCTACAATTGATACGATCCCGACTTTTGTGTCACACATGATTTCTTCATAGTCATCTTCTGCAAAGGCTTTCTTTAATGTCTCCACTGCCTTGTCCGCATCCTCCTGAGCAACGACAAAAGAAATATCTTTCTCCGGTCCCCGCCCGATGGACTGAAGAATCAGTTCCACGTTGATCTTCTCATCTGCAATTGATCCAAAAATCTTAGCCGCGATTCCCGGCTGATGTTTTAAACCTTTGATTACGATCAGCGCTACATCAGAGTTGGACTGTACGCCGCTGAATAACATTTTCTCCATAATTAACTCTCCTCTCCGCTTTTGGATATTTCGATTCCCAGTTCATCCAGCTGAATCTCATCAACCGTGCCAGGCGCCTGTGTCATAAGGCAGGACGCGTCTTTTACTTTCGGAAAGGCGATGACATCACGGATGCTGTCTTCTCCTGTCAGCCACATAACCAGACGATCCAGTCCATATGCAAGTCCTGCATGAGGCGGAACGCCGAATTTAAAGGCATCCAGAAGGAATCCGAAACGTTCATAAGCATCTTCTTTTGTAAATCCGAGAACTTCAAACATCTTTTCCTGAATATCATTCTGATGAATACGGATGGATCCTCCTCCAAGCTCCGTACCATTCAGAACAATATCATATGCTTTCGCGCGAACTTTTCCCGGATCTGTATCAATAAATTCCAGATCTTCTTCAAACGGCATCGTAAACGGATGATGCATGGCAGTGTAACGATTCTGTTCTTCGCTCCATTCAAGAAGAGGGAAGTCTGTTACCCATAAGAAATTAAACAATGACTCATCAATCATATCATACTGTTTTGCAATATGAATTCTTAAATTGCCTAAAACATCAAAGACAACTTTATCCTGATCCGCTGCAAATAACAGCAGATCTCCAGGCTGTCCATCCATAGCCTTGATCAGAGCTTCCATCTCATCTTCTTTCATAAACTTGGCAAAAGAAGATTTTACCGTACCGTCTGTCTTCAGCTGGATATATGCAAGTCCTTTGGCTCCAAAATCCTTGGCATAACTTACAAATCCGTCAATTTTCTTTCTTCCCAGATCTCCCAGACCTTTGGCATTGATTCCTCTTACGCTTCCGCCATGTTCCAAAGCTCCTTTAAATACCATAAAATCGCATCCGGAAACAGTGTCTGATACATTGACCAGCTCCATGCCGAAACGTGTATCCGGCTTATCGGATCCAAAACGATCCATGGCTTCCTGATAAGTCAGTCTCTGCATCGGAAGCGGAATGTCCACATCCAGGACTTCCTTAAATACTTTCTGCATCAGACGCTCGTTGATATCGATCACATCATCCACATCTACAAAAGAAAGCTCCATATCCGCCTGTGTAAATTCCGGCTGACGATCCGCTCTCAGGTCTTCATCACGAAAACATTTGGCGATCTGATAATAACGGTCAAATCCGGAACACATTAAAAGCTGTTTGTAAAGCTGCGGAGACTGAGGCAGACCATAAAAACTTCCAGGATGCACACGGCTTGGCACAAGGTAATCTCTTGCTCCCTCCGGCGTGCTCTTTCCAAGAATCGGGGTCTCAATCTCAATAAAGCCTTCATCAGACAGGAAATTGCGGATGATCCTTGTTACATGATCCCTGATCCTTAAATTTCTCTGCAGATTCGGCCGGCGCAGATCCAGATAACGATATTTGAGACGAAGTTCATCTTTTACCGTCTGATCCGCATCAATCGGAAATGGAGGAGTATCAGATTCTGAAAGTACCCTTAATGTATGTACTTTAATCTCAATATCTCCTGTTTTCAGATTTTCATTGACCGCTGCGCTTCGTTTCTGAACGGTTCCTACAGCAGCGATGACATATTCACTTCTCAATCCGTTTGCCTTCTCATAATCTTCTGAAGATAAAGACTCTTCATCAAATACCAGCTGCAGCAGACCGGATCGGTCCCGTAAATCTATAAATATAAGACTTCCTAAGTTTCTTCTTTTTTGTACCCATCCCATAACGGTAACTTCTTCCCCTGTCATCTGGCTGGAAACTTCCGTACATCGATGAGTTCTGGCTAAACCTGACATTGATTCTGCCATGATATTTCCTCCTTCATACGTAACTGTGAGTTATTATAGCATAAAAACTTTTCCAGTAAAAGCAAAAAAAGCGGACAAAACCGCTTCTCTGCATGATCTTTTCATAAAACGGGAGATGAATGTCATCTCCCGCTTCTGTTATTTACCCATCCTGTCTTACCAGAATCTGCTCAATTTCTGCTGCGTACAGTACATGATAATCCTTTTCCGGATACCATTCCCCGTCCAGTTCGCGGCCTGCTTCTGTAAAGCCTGCCGGATCCATCGGCTGAGCATACAGTTTTTTGCAGATCAAAACGATCTTTGCTTCCTCAAAATAAGGAATTCCATTTGCGTCTGTCGGTGTCAGACGTGTTTTGGAAATCTTATCCTCATCTCTTCCGGAAACACTTCCAAGATAAGACAGATCTTTCTTAAATGTATCGTCATAAAAAGATAATGTAAAGGAATCTGTCTGATCTATAAACTCTTTGGTGTAACGCTGAGGTCTTAAAACCGTAACCGCTACATTTTTGCCCCACATAACTCCGAATCCGCCCCAGGACGCAGTCATGGTATTTACTTTTCCCTCTTTATTCTTCGCAGTTACCAGCATCCACTCTTTTCCAATCAGACGAAATACGCTTTCGTCAAAATCTTCCGGCGCTACAATTGCGTATTCACTCATTTTACTCTTCCTCCTTCTTAAACTTAAGCTGTTATTTTATAAATAATCTTTTACAGCATCCAGAGAAACATTGATCTCTTCGCCTGTTTCCATATTTTTTAAGCGGCCTTTATTCTCTGCCAGTTCGTTATCTCCAATGATGATCGTATTCTTCGCGTGAATCTTGTTGGCATACTTCATCTGAGCTTTTACACTTCTTCCCAGATAATCTGTCTCTACCACAAAACCTTCTGCCCGAAGATTTGTCACGATCTTATACGCTTTTGATCTCGCCTCTTTTCCAAGGATTCCTACATACAAATCGATGTCACGGCCGCATGGGAGATCGATACCTTCTTCCTCAAGGAAATAAAGGATTCTCTCAATTCCCATTCCAAAACCTACAGACGGCATGGATACTTTTCCATCAATTTCATGAACCAGATTATCATAACGGCCGCCGCCGCACAGTGTAAATCCATCCTTATCTACAAATTCAAACACTGTCTTTGTATAGTAATCCAGTCCGCGGACAATCTCTGTGTCTACCTCATATGGAATTTCCAGGGCTTCCAGAAGTCCTTTTAATGTCTCAAAATGCTCTCGGCAGTCATCGTCCAGATAATCAATCGTTCTCGGAGCATCTTTTACAATCTCTTTGCACTCCGGCACCTTGCAGTCGATCACGCGCAGAGGATTCTTCTGCATCCTCTCACGACAGGTCGGACAAAGCTGCTCTTCATGTTTTCTCAGATAAGAAAGCAGCGCTTCATTATAATCTTTCCTGCAGTTTTCACATCCAATGCTGTTGATATGAAGCTTCACATCTTTTAATCCGATTTTCTTAATAAAAGAAGAAACCAGAGTAATCAGCTCAACTTCGGCAAGGGGACTTTCCGCTCCCACAAACTCAATGCCGAACTGGTGATGCTGTCTCAATCTTCCGCTCTGAGGCTTCTCATATCGAAATGCAGGAGTTACATAAAATAATTTGACTGGCTGCGGATCATTCTGCATTCCATGTTCCAGGTATGCGCGGATTGCTCCTGCAGTTCCTTCCGGTTTCAGCGAAATGCTCCTGTTTCCTTTATCTAAAAATGTATACATTTCTTTCTGAACTACGTCTGTCGTCTCTCCGACACCACGCTGAAACAGTTCTGTATGTTCAAATACCGGCGTGATAATTTCGTGAATATTGCATGAAGCACATAACTCTCTGAATATTCCTTCCAGATATGTGCGCTGTTCCACCTCTTTTCCAAACCAGTCTTTTGTTCCTCTTGGTGCCTTTGTAATCATGTTATTTCCTCCTCAAATTCTTCAATCGTGGCTTTCTCGATCACATTTTTCATACTCCCTGAAAAAGCGACCCTCTGAAATGCCAGAAAGACTTTCATATCAAAGTTTTTTACGTCATCAAGAATGACATCCAGCGCGGTTTCCACATCAAACGCTTCCCGGTAATCCCGGTTGGAGATCAGCGCTCCAAACACGTCACATACGTGCATGATCCTCGCTGCCAGAGGGATTTCCTTTCCTCTCAGATTGTGGGGATATCCGGTGCCGTCGTAATGTTCATGATGATACAGCACCGCATCCAGCACAGTCTGATTATAATCATAATCCAGCAGAATCGCATAACCGATGGCAGGATGCATCCTCATATACCTTGTTTCATCTACAGCCAGTATTTCTTCTTCTTTTTCATTCATATAAAAATTCAAACGGACTTTTCCGATATCATGCAAAAAACCCGCAACCGCAAGATCATAACAGGTCTTATCATCTAATTCAAGTTCCTGCCCAACCAGATAAGCCAGGTTGCTTACGACAATCCCATGGCTGATCGTTTCTTCCAGGCCTGCCTGTATCGGCGTCTCTATATCTTTTCTTCCGTAGCTGATTGCCATAATTTCTCCTATTTCCCGTTCATCTTTACTTCTTTTCTATGAATCATCTCATCTACGCGTGCAGTATACTGAAGCACATCTTTCAGATTTTCGACTCTGGATATGGAATGTCTGCTCTGATCCATGATCTTTGATGACGTTCCTGCGCCAACTGCTATAATATCATGTAATTCTTCCATAATCAAAATATTATAGAGACATTCTTTTGATTTTTTTGCAAAACCGACATTTTCAAGATTCCCCGGAATATTTTTCTGCCGGTACAGATAATACGGCTCAAGCCCCATCTGCAGAGCGCATTTTCCCGCATATGCCACCATCTCAGGGGTTGCTCCATAATGATGAAAATGTTCTTTCACCTGATTCAGTCTGGAAGAACGTTTTACAGCCAGAGAATGCACCGTAAGGCTGTCTGGTCCCATCTCCCGGACTGCCCGGTAAGTCTGCTCCAGTTCTTTCATGCCTTCTTCCGGAAGACCGCAGATCGTATCCATATTAATATTTTGAAATCCGGCTTTTCTTGCCAGATCATATGTCTCTCTCACATCATCCGCTGTATGATTTCTTCCGATTCTTCGAAGAGTCGCGTCATTCATCGTCTGAGGATTAATGCTGATCCTGGTGACTCCGTATTGAGACAGTATTTTTAATTTCTCCCAGCTGAGACTGTCCGGCCGTCCGGCTTCCACAGTCACTTCCATCAGATCTTTAATCGAAAAACACCGGTCTATGATCTCCAGCAGCCGTTCCAGATCTTTCTCCTCAAGTGATGTCGGCGTTCCTCCTCCAATATACAGAGTCTGAGGCTTCTGCCCTTTGTAGTGTTCCTTTACAAACAAAATTTCCTTCTCCAGCGCATCCAGATATGCTTTGACATGCTCCTGATATGCCCGGATCGGATAGGACGCAAAAGAACAATACAGACATGTACTTGGACAAAATGGGATTCCAACATACAGGCTGTATCCTTCTTCATACGGAAACCTGGATAAAAGTTCCTGTTCCGTCTTTACTACTTTTGTACATAAGGCGGCTTTTTCTTCCGAAGCCAGATAATCTTTCTGAAAATCCCGGATGATCTGCTCCTGAGTCTTACCCTTTGCAAATCCATCAAAAACAATCTTGGTCGGACGGATCCCTGTCAGAGTCCCCCAGGGAAGTTCTTTTCCCAGGGCCTTCGAAAAGAGCTGATACACAGCTCGTTTTACAGGATTCTTCCATACTTTTTTATTTCTGTAATCTCCGGTCAAAATCTTTTCACCGCAAACGGATCCTTCCTGATACAGCGTCATGCGCATCTGTTCTTCTTCGTAAAAAACATCCAGTACAAAGTCATAGATAGAATCAACATGATCTGTCAATTCTATCTTTTCTCCTATCAAAAATGCCAATATTAAACTGCGTATATCGTATTCATATACCGTATCGTTCTGAATTAATCCAACCATATTTATAACAAGAACGGATTGCTCCGGATCTCTTCTCCAATCGTTGTCGGCGGGGTATGTCCTGAAAATACCCTGGTCTCAGGCGGCAGCACAAAAAGTTTTGATCGTATTGCCAGCAGAAGCGCATTCAGATCTCCTGTTGGGAAATCTGTTCTTCCAATGCTCCTCTGGAACAGCGTATCGCCGGAAATCAGCCACCCATAAGCTGAAAAATAATAGCAGACACCGCCCTTTGTATGTCCCGGAACATGAATACATGTCACCTTCTCCCCAAGCAGTTCAATCTCCTCTCCATCTTTTACGATACGGTTTGCCTTGAGAGAAATGGTAAGCCCGACCATGGTAGACAGATTTAACTGAGGATCCAGCAAAACATCCTGTTCATCCTCATGAAGATAAACCGGAAGTTTATCATTAACTTCCATCAGATATGGAAGTCCCATAATATGATCAAAATGAGCATGCGTCAGACAGACAGCTGTCAGACGGACTCCTTCCTTCTTTAAAGTCTCCATGATCTTCTCTCCCTGATCTCCCGGATCAAAGACAACGGCTTCTTTTGTACTGCGGTTGATTACGATATAACAATTGGTCTGCATCTGCCCAAGGGCAATGCAGTGCAATTCTAAAGGTTTTTCCATAATTTTCACCTATCCTGCTGTTCTTTCTATGTCTATCACTCCCTCAACGCTGCGGATCTTTGAAATGATCCGGTTCAGCTGGCTTACGCCGGTAATATCAAAAGACATGCTGAGGGTTGCCCTGCCTTTCTTATTATTTGATACGTTGATCGTAATAATGTCGATATCCAGTTCCAGAAAAATCTTAGACACATCTGCCAGCAGTCCTTTCCGGTTATCGGCATAAATATTGATCTCAGTGGTATAGGTCTGATTTGTCTCTTCCTCGCTTACCTGCCATTCGGCCTCAATCAGGCGGGACCGGTCAAGTTCTGACATGTTCAGCACATTGGCGCAATCCGTCCTGTGAATGGAAATTCCCCTTCCTCTGGTAATAAAACCAACGATCTCATCTCCCGGCACCGGATTGCAGCATTTTGAAAAGCGGACAGATACGTCATTAACTCCCTGAACGACAATTCCGCCTTTGGACTTCTCCACTGTGCCCTTATCGACAGAAGGCTCTCCCTGTGTCTTCGCCAGAATCTGTTCATCGGTAATTTCCTTTTTCTGACGCTTACGGTCTTCTGAAAGCATCTTATTGATAACCTGGCCTTCTTTCAGGCCTCCGTGCCCGACTGCGGCACAGACAGAATCCCAGTCTTTAAATCCGTATTTTAACTCAACCTTCTTAATATACTCCGGTTTCATAAGTTTTGGAAGGTTGATGCTTTTACTCTTACAGTATTTCTCAAGGAGTTCTTTCCCCTTGACGATATTCTCTTCCTTAAACTGGTGTTTGAACCACTGATTGATCTTGCTCCTTGCCTGTGTTGTTTTGACAAGATTCAGCCAGTCTCTGCTCGGACCCTTTGAATTCTGTGAAGTAATGATCTCCACACGGTCTCCATTCTGCAGTTTATATTCAAATGGAACCTGTTTTCCATTGACTCTGGCTCCTACCATCTTATTGCCGACTGCACTGTGGATGGAATAAGCAAAATCGATCGGCGTTGATCCGTTGGCCAGATTCTTCACATCTCCATTCGGCGTAAAACAGTATACCTGCTCCGCAAACAAATCCAGATTTGTTTTCAGGAGACTCAGGAATTCCTTATTATCATCCATGTCTCTCTGCCATTCCAGGATTTCACGAAGCCAGCTCAGTTTCTCCTCTTCTTTGTTCAGTCCGGGAGTATTATTGTTTTCTTTGTATTTCCAGTGAGCGGCAATTCCATATTCCGCTACACGGTGCATCTCAAACGTCCGGATCTGTATCTCAAACGGATGTCCTTCCGGGCCGATCAGCGTCGTATGGAGAGACTGATACATATTCTGCTTTGGCATCGCAATATAGTCTTTAAAACGTCCCGGGATCGGTTTATACATCTCATGAATGATTCCAAGAGCCGCATAACAGTCTTTTACCGTATCGACTTTGATCCTGACAGCGAAAAGATCATAAATCTGATCAATGGTTTTATTCTGATTGACCATCTTTTTATAAATGCTGAAAAGATGCTTGACTCTCCCGTCAATCTCTGCCTTGATCCCTGCCCGCTTGATATGTCCTCCGACTTCTTCCACAATTTCCTTGATAAAAGCTTCTCTCTCTTCTTTTCTGGAATTCAGCGAATGTTCCAGTTCTTCGTATACATCCGGCTTCAGATATTTTAAAGAAAGATCATCCAGTTCCACTTTGATCTTGGAAATTCCAAGACGGTGGGCGATCGGAGCATAGATATCCATTGTCTCTCTGGATTTTTCTTTCTGCTTTTCCGGACGCATGAACTGCATGGTCCTCATATTATGAAGACGGTCTGCCAGTTTGATCAAAATCACACGGATATCTTTTGCCATGGCAAGAAACATCTTTCTGAGATTTTCTGCCTGAACCTCAATCTTATCTTTTGAATAACTCAGCTGTCCCAGTTTGGTAACACCGTCCACCAGAGAAGCGACTTCTTCTCCAAACTGTTCGACAATATCATCGTGTGTTACTTCTGTGTCTTCTACTACATCATGGAGCAGTCCTGCCATAATTGTTTCTTTATCCAGTTCCAGTTCTGCAAGAATAATGGCAACACAAATAGGATGGATGATATACGGTTCTCCCGACTTTCTCTTTTGTCCATCGTGAGCCTTGTAAGCTACATCATAAGCTTTCTTCACACATTCAATGTCATCTTTATTGTATATCTTTTCCATCGTATCCAGCAGCTGCTGCTTTAATTCTTCCGGAGGCGTAAAGCTCGCCGGCTTGCTGATATCCTTCTTTACACGGTTGATCGGTTTTTTCTTTTCCTGTTCCATGAGTACCTCTTTGTCTTCTTAGTTCTTCTTTAACTTGGATTCACAGTAAATGCAGCGGTAAATCTGTTTCTCCCTGTCTACTAACTTGAACACATGATCTATCTCCTGCTCAACGGATGTAATGCATCTCGGATTCCTGCACTTGGCAATGTTGGTGAGCATCTGCGGCAGTTCCACCTTATGTTTGGATTTTACTCCTCCGTTCTCGATCACACAGACGGTTACATCCGGATCAATATATCCAAGAACATCGAAGTTTACCTCAAAATTATCCGAAATCTTAATGATATCCTTCTTTCCCATCTTACTGCTCTTTACATTTTTTATGATCGCGACACTGCAGTCTAACTTGTCAAGCCCAAGGCTGTTATATATTTCCATTCCTCTTCCTGCTGTAATATGATCCAGCACGATTCCATTCTTGATACTATCAATCTTCATCTGCGCTTACCCCCAGCAAATCCATAATCAACGCCATCCTGACATGTTTTCCGTTCAGTGCCTGCCTGAAATAGCATGCCCTCGGATCCTGATCCACTTTAACAGAAATCTCATTGACACGCGGCAGCGGATGAAGGATGGACAGGTCTTCTTTTGCATTTTTAAGCTTATCCATATCCAGTATGTAGCTGTCTTTGAGACGCACATAATCCGCCTCATTAAAAAACCGCTCTCTCTGAACTCTGGTCATATATATGATATCCAGTTCCGGCATAACTTCTTCCATCTTTTCAACTTCCCGGAACGGAATGCCTTTTCGCTCGAAAACATCCTTCTTCAGATATTCCGGAATCTGCAGTTCTTCCGGAGAAATCATAATATAATTGATATCATCATATCTGGATAACGCTTTGATCAGAGAATGAACGGTACGTCCAAACTTCAGATCCCCGCAAAAACCAATCGTAAAATGATCCAGCCGTCCTTTTTCCCTTCGAATCGTTAAAAGATCCGTCAGCGTCTGAGTCGGATGGTTATGTCCTCCATCTCCGGCATTGATGATCGGAATATCGACAAATTGCGACGCGACATACGGCGCTCCTTCCTTCGGATGACGCATTGCGATGATATCCGCGTAACAGGCAACTGTTCTTGCTGTATCCGCAATGCTCTCTCCCTTCGCGGCGGAAGAAGAATCAGCGGAAGAAAAACCAAGCACGCTGCCTCCTAACTCGAGCATCGCGGCTTCAAAACTCAGCCTGGTCCTTGTACTTGGCTCAAAAAATAAAGTTGCCAGTTTCTTGTAGCGGCACACCTCCCGATATTTCTCAGGATGTTTGGAAATATCATCCGCCAGGTTCAGCAGCCGGTCGATATCCTCCACGCTCAGATCCATGGGATCAATCAAATGTCTCATCGTAATTTCCTCCTAAATCATACATTACTCCCATTTGGTATAATTTCATTCTACATTTTTAGACTCTTAGTGTCAATTCATTTACTTACTATTTTATGCTCCTGCCGAAACCTCAAAAATCCTTTTTCCAGCATAAATGCAGGGCGGTATGACATTTTTGCCTTTCTAAGTCCCTCTTCTCCCATATCTTCTTCCCGGTTTACATAAGTAAATCCTTCCATTTCATGGAGAACAAACTGCTGATTGATCATCGGGTAGGCACCCTGTATATCCGGAAACGCCTTCTCGATATGAACAACAAATGTGTCCGGATTTACCGCCGGCTCCCCTAATGACAAGCCTACGATCTTCCCGTCTGCCCTTAGGATCCCTCCTGCAAGCCCAAGTTCCTTATAGTAAATCAGACTGTTTTTGGATACGCATATTTCCTCATGCTTTTCCAGGTCTTCCGGAGTACAGTTCTGCATCTTCCACTCCATCAGCATCGTCAGTGCTTCCAGCTGATTTTCATCTGTCAGTTTTTCATAAGACCATTCATGGTTTTCTTTAAACCGGTTGATGTGATTTCTTTTTCCATGAAGCTTTTTGCCGCGGAGAGTGGCAAGCTGCTCCCGTTCATAGATATAATCCGCTGCATCCCTGTCATACTCCACCTGGAAAATGTCTCCGAACATTTCCTTCATCTGTTCTTCCGTCTCATGGGTGATCCCATTCATGACAAATGGAATGCCCTGCTCTTCGCAGTATTTCATGATCTCCTCTACTGCTTTTTTCTTGTCTCCTTTCCCCATTGGAAAAGAAAAAGATTCCCCTTCTTCATCGGTCCGCATAACAAGAGTGTCACAGACAACTGCATACTGACAGTCATAAAACTGATTCCATAAAATAATGTTCGCTGTACTAAAATCACAGCTTCTTGTTGATTCTTCCTCAAAAAACGAGTCAATAAATTCTTTGTCTTCCAACGTTGGTGTCTTAAACTCCATGATATACTCCTTGCTGATATTTTCTGCTTTGTTCTTCTATTTATGATATGCCTGATGATGAATGATCCGGTAGGCCCGGTAAATCTGCTCCAGAAGCACCGCTGCCGTCAGAGACGAATCCATCGTAAAAGAAGAAATCCGAAATACTTCCATATCTTCTTCCGGCTGTTCCCCAATAAAAAAATCAATCGATGACGCTCCGCGGACAGAAAGATTCTCTATCTCTCTGGCAAATTCAGGGCTCGTCATTGTTTTTTTCCCACATGCAACAAAAAACTTCTTTCTGCTTCCGGCCGCCTTCTTCTGCATCTGTTTTTCATTCTTGAGATAAGTGACAGAAACCGACGCATAAGCCCCCAGGCGTTTTAGATACTCTTCCATCGCCTTACGGTAAAGTGGATCAGCCTTCTTCTGCTGTACATACACTTGTATTCTCATCATACTTCTTACTCATCCTTCAAAAAATTCTTCAGCTGATCATCTGTCTTCAAAGCCTCTTCGTACTCTTCATTTACTTTTTCGATCAGCTCTTTGTTTTCTTTGCGCCCCAGACTTTCCTGTTTGGCCGTCCTGACTGCCTCCGTATCATGATCCTCATTGTTATAGATCAGAAACGAATCTCCTTTTTTTGCCAGATAATACGGTGTCATCCCCGGCGCCGGAGTCTTGATTCCTTTTATTTTCAGCTGATAAGAAACGTATACTATATAATCCCCGGAATCCTGTACGCTCTCCACCCGGTACGAAAGATCCTGATATTCCTCAATATACTGTTCCAGGCTGTCCTGCTGTTTTTCCAGTTCCTGGTAATCCTCTACCATCGTTTTTAATTTTTCTCTGTCATCTCTCTGAATGGCTTTATAATAATCAGCCATAAACTTTCTGACATCCGCGTATTCCGCAGGTTCTTCTGAAATCTGCTCTGTGGACTGATCCTTAAAGATCTTTTCATTTGCAGCCCGGGCTTCTTTCATCTGTTCCAGCTGATAAAAAGCCGCAAAACATACCCCAAGAAATAAGATCCAGCTCATTACCAGAATCATAATCGTTGATTTTTTTAATTTCAAATACACTCCTCCAGTTCCATTATACTGATATTATCCCAGATTTCATTATATTATACCCCATACCGGATAGCCCGTCCAGTCCGAAGCGGGAATCCTTCTGATTTCAGAAAAAGCCACTGACAACTGTCCCCGCCGGTTGCTTTCCTCTCTCCTTTATTGTAAAATCAATGAAACGAAAAATACAGAAGGAGCCTCCTTTTATGAAAATACAGATCATTTGTGTCGGAAAATTAAAAGAAACTTATTTGAAAGAACTGATTGCACGTTACGCAAAACAGATCCGGAAAAAATACGATTTTGAGATCATTGAACTTCCTGATGAAAAAACACCGGACAATGCCAGTCAGAAAGAAGAAGATAAAATCAAAAAAACAGAAGGAACCCGTATTCTGTCACGAATTCCTTCTGATAGTTTTGTAATTCCTTTGTGCATCGAAGGCACCCCGTTTTCCACCGAAGAATTTATGGAAACATGGAATCAGCTGAAACAGGACTCCATCTCCTGCGTTTCCTTTATCATCGGCGGATCTCTCGGACTGTCTCCTGACGTTGTCGCCAAAGGCCGAATCAAATTAAGTTTTGGAAATCTGACATTTCCACATCAGCTTATGCGGCTGATCCTCACGGAACAGCTAAGCCGTCTCTAATGCATCTTCAAACATCCGGTACAAATCCGGGTGTTCTTTTTTTACATTCAGCGGCTTCAGATCCTTGCTTACCATTCCATGTCCGGTCTTTCCAGTGGCGATCACTTCCCCATCTCTTGTAACTTCATAAGAAAATTCCAGTCTGACCGGTGTAAGTTTTGTAAGTTTCGCATGGATTTCCAGCTCATCTTCATACAGCGCAGCTGTTTTATATCTGCATTCCAGAAAAGTAAGAGGCAGGATAATCCCCATTTCTTCGACTTCTGTATAGGAGATGCCGGCAGCTTTGATGAATTCCGTTCTTGCTACTTCAAACCAGACCGGGTAGCAGCTGTGATGGGCGATTCCCATCTGATCCGTTTCCGCATATCTTACTACAATCTTTGAAATATGTTCCATAATCATTCCTCCTGCCCCATATTGTAATCTATTCCTTTTTTTCTGTCAAAATTTCTTTTTCACTTTCGTCTTTAGGATTCATTACTTTTCTATACAGCGCCCATGCCGCGGCCGCTGTTACAAACTCCGCAATCCAGAAAGCATTCCAGATACTTCCGGCACCAAACAAACGGCTTAACAGAAATGCCGCCGGAAGAATGACTGCCACATACCTTAAGAAAGAAATCATAAAGGACTGAATTCCTTTTCCAAGGGCCTCAAAAGCTCCCGCGGATGTAACAGATACTGCCGAAACCACAAAACCGATACAAATTGTTCTCATGGCAGTTACTCCAATCTGAATGGTCTCCGGATTTGACGTAAACATTTTCATCAGCATTTCCGGTACAGCCAGACATAAGATCACACCTACGATCATAATTCCTATAATAATCGTCAAAGATGTCCGGAAAATCTTTCTCACCCTCTGTATTTCACCTGCTCCGTAATTATAGCTGATCAGAGGACGCATTCCCTGCACAACCCCATTGGCCGTCAGATAAAGGAAGGTCTGCAGTTTATAATAAATGCCAAGTACCACTACATAAGTCTGGGAGTATACAGCAAACATTCCATTTAAGGCGGAAATCAGCACAGACGGCAGTGCCATATTTAAGGTTGCCGGAATTCCAATGGAATATAGTCTCAGGCAAAGCTTTGCTTCCGGCTTCAGATATTTTGCAGAAATCTTTACGTTGACCGGCTTCCAGAAATAAACAACCAGATAGATTACCAGAGTTGACAGCTGTCCAAGGCCTGTGGCAAGAGCCGCTCCTTCAATTCCCATTTCAGGGAAAGGTCCAATCCCGAAAATAAGAACCGGATCCAGGATAATGTTCAGCACACATCCGCACATAAGACTTGCCATCGTCACCATCATCTTTCCGACTGCCTGGAAAATCTTTTCAAAAGTAATCCCTGTGGTAATCACGACAGAAAAACAGAGAACGATCACAGAATAGCGCATGCCAAGATCGATCAGCTTCGGATCGGAAGTAAACATTCGCAAAAAGGATGGCATAAAAAGCAGACCGAGACCATTCAATAAGATTCCATGGATTCCGTTCAGCAGCAGTCCCTGCGTTGCTGCCGCTCCTGCTCTTTCTTCATTTCCGCTTCCCAAAAACATGGCGATCATTGCATTGATTCCTACTCCAAATCCTACACTGATCGACGTCACCAGATTCTGCACCGGATATACCAGAGACAAAGCTGTCATTGCTTCTTCACTGATCTTTGCCACGAAAATGCTGTCCACGATGTTATATAATGAATTTACAAACATAGAAATGATCATTGGCAGTGCCATGGACATCAGCAGCGGCAAAATCGGTTTCTTTTTCATATAAGTTTGATCCATAATATTTCTCCTCCCTTTCAAACAGAAATAAAAAGGACTATAGATTTCTGTTTATAGTCAGAAACAGAAAAATCTATAGTCCTAATCGACAATTATAAAATTAAAATGCACCAGGCGGGAGTTGAACCCGCGACCAACAGCTTCGGAGGCTGCCACTCTATCCACTGAGTTACTGGTACACAGCTATATTATAATATAATAAGATGAAACTTTTTGCAAGCATTTTTTTATATTTTCCGGCAGATATTAAAAAGCCCACCAGCCGGAGCGTGTTTCTAAGAATAATCTTTAAGTGAGCTTAGACACCTCCGATACAGGCTGCAGCCTGCACTCCTTCCGGAACTGATGCGGCAGTTTTAGTATATCACTCCTGAAATTTCTGTCAACCTTGACCCTTTTCTCCTATTTTACCATCTCCCACTGGTCTCCGTCTTTCGGCTCAAAACTTCCATCTCCGATTCCCAGAGCTGATTTTGCCAGCATGTCTGCCATATCATTGTACTTATCATTGGAATGACCTTTTACTTTTACAAATCTGATTCCAAGATTCTTCTTCTCTTCATCATAAAACGCTTTGTAAGCGCGTGTTCCCTCTTTATTTGTCTTCCATTCCCCGGTGCACCATTTTTCAATGCCCTCATAATCATAATAAATCATAAGTTTTTTATACCCCTGATCCAGAGCATATTTCATGGCGGCTTCTGCGCCTTTGATCTCCCCTGCCACATTTCTCATGGCGGCAAGATCCGGGTCTTCATATTTTCGGGCAAAATAAAGATCATCCTGCTGTTTTTGCACAATGACCATTCCGTAAGAAAAAGTCTCGTTATCTTTGCAAAAACTCCCATCTACATACGCAGTCAGCGTATCCTCATCCACTTCCATCATCTCATTTTCTCCGGGTTTTATAAACGCTTCTGCCTCTTCCATCGTTGCAAAACTTTTGTATCTGGCGCCGGAGAATCCAAGAATCTGTTTCCTGCATTCCTCCCAGGTATGATATATTCCCGGATTTCTTCCTGTTTTTACCGCATAAAATTTACTGGCCATCGTGGTTCCTCCATCGTCTTTTCTTCATTCCGTTCCTTATTCTACTGGAAACAGAAAAAAACCTCAAGCCAAAAATCATGATCTGACATGAACATCCACTGCCACGTATTCAGAATGCCCTCCGGTCCGAATGGCATATCCCCAGCCGCCGATCCCTGAGGAAACGATAACATGGCAGCTTCCATCCTGCCGGCAGCCATAATTTAATTCTGTTATCCCCAAAAGGCTCCCCAGCTGACCTGTCGGCCAGATTTGTCCTGCATGAGTATGACCTGACAGCTGCAGGTCAGCCCCCGCTGATTGATTCGCTTTCAGACCTTTCGGCTGATGATCCAGCAGAAGAATAAAAGAATCCCGGTCTGCTTTGCTTAAAAGATCGCCAATTTCTTTCCGTTCCATCGATGCGTCCGTTCTTCCTGCGACAGTCAGCCAGTCTGCGGCTTTAACCACACTGTCTTCCAATACATGAATCCCTTCTTTTTCCAATGTTTGTTTCAGCTCTTTCTGAGTATAATAAGGATGGTCTGTATAAAGATTATAATCATGATTTCCGAAAATATAATAGGCACCATATTTTGTCTTAATTCCACCCAGAAGCCTGGCAGCCGCCTGCATTTCTTTTCTTGTTGTATTTTCATCAAAAATGTCCCCGGTCAGTGCCAGCAGATCTGGATTTTCATTTTTAATCTTATCACAGTATTCTTTCAGCTTATCGGCTCCCATGGCTGTTCCCATGTGAAGATCAGAAATCTGAATCACTCTGAAGTCTCTGGCCGCCGGTTTTTCAACCGTAAGATCATAATGTGTCCTTCTCACATCTCTCATATTGTATGCACCATAAGCAAAGACAACTGCAAGCAAAATAAAACAAACAGCGCTGCTTCTGTAAATTATATCCCATGCTTTTCTGACTTTTTTTCTATGAATTCGTTTCTGTACAATCCGCCAGATGATTTCCATACCTGCAGAAAATGCCAGAAAATGAAGAAGCACAACCGCTCCCAGCCCATACAGCATCCAGCCTCTGGAAACGCAGAACAAAGTGACCGCCAGAGACAGAACTCTGGAGACCGCTGTTTTTTCCCGGATCCGCAGCAAAGTAAAAAAACGAACAACAATATGATAAAGATAAATTCCCAGAGGTCCCCAGATCAATGCCGGAAACAATAGAAACATTCCTGTCATATCCGCTCCTCCCTGCTGCTTTATTCGATCACGGTTTTTCCTGACAGAATATTTTTATAATCTTCATAATTTTTCTGCAGCAGTTCCGGGGTATTAAGTTCATACGGACATTTGGACATACATTGTCCGCAGTGGAGACAGTCTTCAATTTTCTTCATATTTTCCTGCCATTCTTTGCTCAGCCAGTTTTTAGACGGCGCTCTGCGAAGCATCAGCGACATTCTGGCACAGTTATTGATCTTAATTCCTGCCGGACACGGCATACAGTAACCACATCCCCTGCAGAACTCTCCTGTCAGTTCTTTTCTTTCTTTTTCAATAAATTTCTTTGTTTCTTCATCCATAACCGGAGGATGATCCATATAGGACAGCCACTCTTCCAGCTCTTCCATTTTCTGAATCCCCCAGATCGGCAGTACATTGTCAAACTGAGACATATAGGCAAATACTGCTTTGGAATGATTCAGGAGACCGCCCGCCAGTCCTTTCATTGCAATAAATCCCATATTATGCTCTTTGCACAGCTTCACAAGTTCCCGCTCCTTTTCGGATGACAGGTAGCTGAACGGATACTGCAGTGTTTCATAAAGACCGGACTCGACACATTCCCTGGCAACATTGAGTTTATGGGCCGTTACGCCAATATGACGGATCTTTCCTTGTTTCTTCGCCTCCAGCATACACTCATACATCCCTGTGCCGTCTCCTTCCCGATAACAGACATCCACACAATGAAACTGATATATATCAATATAATCTGTTTTTAATAACTTCAGAGAAGTCTCCAGCTGATCCCAGAAATCTTCTGGTGTTCTTGCCATGGTCTTTGTGGCGATATAAATCTTATCCCGCATTCCTTCAAAAGCATTTCCCAGCTTCTCCTCGCTGTCACTGTAGGCGCGGGCCGTGTCAAAGAAGCGCATTCCTCCCTCATATGCCCGCCGCAGGATCTTTACGGCGTCTTCCATCCCGACTCTCTGAACCGGAAGTGCTCCAAACGCATTCTGCGGTACCGTAATCCCTGTCTTTCCTAATGTCACCTGTTTCATTTAACATTCCCCCTGCTGGTTATTTTTTCTGCTGCATACTCTGCTGTCCTGCCACGAACATCGGAAGTTCCAGTCCATGTGCTTCCAGCAAATCCTGCTTTGTTAATAGTTCTTTTGTATTTCCATCCGCTATGATCCTTCCGTCTGACATTAATATCGTACGGCTGCATGTATCCCATACCATATCCAGATCATGGGATGCAATGATCTTCATTCCCGGAAGTTCTTTCAAAATCCGAATCAGATTTCTCCGGTTTTTCGGATCCAAAGCGACAGAAGGTTCATCCAGAAGAATGATTTCCGGATTGGTCGATAAAATCGTAGCAATCGATGCCAGTTTTTTCTGTCCTCCTGACAAACGGTAAATCTGCTTTTCCTGAAGATCTTTGATATGGACCATGTCCAGAGCTCTTTCCGTCCTTCTTCGAACTTCCTCCTCCGGATATCCATAATTTCTCGGCGCAAACGCCACATCTTCATAAACATTGGACATAAAAAGCTGGCTTTCAGAATCCTGAAATACATAACCCGTCTTTTCCCGGATCTGCGCCAGGTTTTTCTTTTCTGCCTCCATACCGCAGATTTTTAAACTTCCCTGATATTCCGGCAGAATTCCTACTATGATTTTCAGAAGAGTAGATTTCCCCACTCCATTGGCGCCGATGATCCCTATGGTCTCCTCTCCCTCTGCCTGAAAGCAAACATCAGAAAGCACCGGCTCATCACCGTAGGCAAAAGACAGATGACTGATCTCAATTGTCTGCATGTCACATTTCCTCCTATCATGGCACTGAAAACATTTTCCCTGTTATCTCAAATATTCGCAAAAACATCGATATAAGAGAAAAATCAGAATCCATCCGATCCCATAGACCAGACTTTGTGCCGTATTTTCTTTTTTCCGTATCAGACGAAACGTTCCGTCATATCCTCTGAGCATCATGCTTTCATAAACAATCTGGGCCCGGTCAATGCTCCGCAGAAGCAGCTGCCCAGCCAGGGATCCCCATGCTTTCCAATGGACGCCTTTCTGACCGGGAGCCCGCATTTCATAGGCCAGCATGATTCTTTCTGCCTCTTTTAGAAGAACGATCATATAACGGTAAATCAGTAAAATAACCGTGATGAATGTCTTCGGAATCTTAAGACACTGAAGAGCATAACAAATTTCCTCAATCGAAGTAGACACAATCAGAAGATAGGATGCCAGCACTGCATAAATGCCTTTTAACATCAATGTGATCATGGATATCATTCCTCCGGTAATCACAATCCCTCCAGCCTCCATCCAGACGCTGTGGTCTAAAAACGGATTTGCAATTCCCACAGCAGCAGAAACCGCCAGAATGACTTTCATCTGCCGTACCGCCCGAAAAAGCGAAAACTTTCCAAAGAAAAACAGGACAAAAAGATACAGACCCATGACCGCAAGTCCCGGCAGGTCATATTTGTCAAAAGAGACTACAACAAAGATATAGACAAAAGCTGTCAGGAGCTTTGCCAGAGGATGGAGATTCTGCATCCATCGATCTTTTGACGCTGTTTCATCCATATGATGAATTTCATAAATTGCTTCTCTGATTTTCCCCACGGCTACTTCACTTTCTTCTTCCTTATGTTCCTTATACAAATACAGATTACAATGCACAAGGCTGCCACGATCACTGCTCCCACAATTCCTGAAACCGAAGTTCCCACAGCCCCTTCTGATCCTTTAAAAGAATAATCTGGAAGAAAAGCTGTCAGTTCCTGTATTTTCTGTGCAGCCTGGTGTATGGTTCCTGAAGCAGACAATTCTGTTGTTCCTGACACTTTTTCCATGGACCATTCCAGCCCGTCTGGATTGGAAGAAGCTGCCAGGGACAGCAGACCTCCGACCGCCAGCGCAGCGCAGGCCAGTGCTCCAACCGTTCCTTTGTAAGAAAGCTTCCCTCTTTCTTTTTTCTGATACATCCAGAGCAGTTCCGGTCTCGCGTCATAAATAAAGCAGAGAACCGCTGATGTAATAAGTCCTTCCACAAGTCCAATCGCCAGATGAATTGGCTGCATGGTTCCAGCAAAAACCGCAAACGGCAGTTCTGTGATTCCTGAAGCTAACGTTTCCAGTGTGACGGAAAATGCTCCCAGCTGCAGCGTCAGGATGCACCCTAAAACAGAAGCTGCCATAATCTTTTTCTTTGACATTCCATTTTTCATGATCATCCTCCAGATGACCATTCCGCCAATAAAACATCCGTAAAATGCCATGTTCCATATATTGGCTCCCAGAGCCAGCAGACCTCCGTCTGCAAACAATAAACACTGTACCAGCAGGACTCCTATCATAGTCAAAAATCCCGCAAACGGTCCTAAAATCGCAGACAGCATCATGCCGCCGCATAAATGTCCGGAAGATCCTGTCCCCGGAATCGTAAAGTTAATCATCTGGGCCGCAAATACGAATGCCCCCATGACTCCCATAACAGGAATTTTTTTAGTATCCACCTCCAGGTGAACTTTCTTTATTGAATATGCCATTGCCGCTGCGGAACACACATACATAGTTCCCGCAACCGCCGGCGCTACCAGCGCGTCAGCCATATGCATAACTACTTTCTCCCTTCTTTCTGCTGATCGATCTGCAGATCCATGCTTCCGGAACGGAAGCCTTCCAGATCCACTGTAATATATAAATATCCCAGTTCTTTTAAATAGGAAATGATTTCCTCTTTCTGATCCACAAACCGCCTCATCTCATCGCTGTCAATTTCAATCCGGATCAGATCCCCGTAAACCCGGATCCTTACGTTTCGATATCCCAGATTTCTGAGGAAAATTTCTCCCTGATCCACCTGTTTTAATTTTTCGTAAGATAATCTGGCTCCGTACGGAAACCGGGTCGCCAGGCAGGGCATGGACGGCTTTGATGAAACCTTTAATCCATATTTCCCTGCAAGAGCACGGACATCTTCTTTTGTCATCTCCGCCTCTGCCAGCGGACTTTTGATCTGAAGTTCTCTGACTGCACGGATTCCGGGCCGGTAGACATGCAGATCGTCTTCATTGGTTCCTTCAATGACAACAGATATTCCATTTTCTTGTGCCAGTTTCCGGATTTCAAGAAAAAGATGCCGTTTGCACCGGTAACACCGGTCCGGAGGATTTTCAGAAATCCCGGCGTCTCTAAGCTCGTCCATCTGAATTACATGATGAATGGCGCCCATCGCTTTTGCCTCTTCTTCTGCCGCTTCCAGTTCGCCTGCCGGGTGCAGCATTGTATGGACTGTCACTGCATGAACTCTCTTCCCTGTCTTTTTAGCTGCCTCACAGGCAAGTTTTAAAAGCAGGGCGCTGTCGACGCCCCCGGAAAACGCAACCATTACATCATCTGCCGCATATTGTTCCATCATCTGACAAAGATGCTCCTGTTTACTGTTCATATTTTCCTCTTTCTTTCCATGCCTGTACGATTTCATGATAGGCTTCCATATAAGACATTCCGTGCTTTTCACTGATTTTCTTTACGCTCTCGTACTCCGGATATGCCCGGTCCCCGGAAGTCAGACTGCAGACTTTTACTTTTGCCGTACCGAACCATCCCTTAACTTCTGTTTCCCTGCGCGAAAGAACCGTACGTTCCATCCGGATCCGCCGGATTCCTATGGTTGTCGTCTCCTGAAAAATAATCTGTTCCAGCGGCTCTATCCTGTCCTCGTCGCAAACAACATTCAGCTGATATGCCGGACGATTTTTCTTCATATAAACAGGAAAATAATGAACATCCCTGGCGCCTGCCCGGAGCAGAGTTTCCATAAGACCTCCAAACACTTCCCCGCTGCAGTCATCAATATTAGTTTCCAGTTTCCAGATTTCATCTTTTTTTCCTGCCTCCGGTTCAATGAGCATCGCTCTTAAAATACCCGGGCAGTCATAATCCCTTTTGCCGGTTCCGATTCCTGTTTTCAAAATCTTAAATTTTTCCGGAAGGCGATCTGCCGTGCGGACAGCCGCCGCAATAGCCGCTCCGGTCGGCGTTACCAGTTCACCACGAACCCCTGTCATATGCAGGGTCAGATGATGATCTGCCGCAATATGAGTAACTGCCGGTACCGGAACCGGAATGATGCCGTGCTGGCAGCGGATCGTGCCGCTTCCTTCATATAATTCCGGAACGATCACCTCGCTGATTCCCAGATCATCCAGGCAAAACGCTGCCGCACAGATATCCGCAATGGAATCCACTGCTCCCACTTCATGGAAATGCACCTGATCCACCGGTTCTCCATGGGCTTTTGCTTCTGCCTGAGCAATAATTTCAAAGATATCTGAGGCAGTCTGTCTGGCATGCTGATTCAGCCCTGACCGGGAAATAATGCCTAAAATATCCGTCAGTCCTCTGTGCGCATGATGATGTCCATGATGGTGATGCCCGTGAGGGGCATGTTCATGCGGATGCTCATGGGAATGTTCATGCGAATGGCTGTGAACATGGGCATGGCTGTGTTCCTTCTGATATTCCGGATCATGTCCATGGAGATATTCCATATCATGATCATGATTTTCATGTTCCTGATCCAAGACAACATCAAAATCACAGCCATCCAGTCCCGCCTTTTTCTTTCTGGTGATCTTTACTTCAAAACCATCCACCGGCAGACTCTCCAGCATTTCTTTTAAACCTTTTTCATCTGCTCCCAGATCCAGCAAAGCACCGACAAACATGTCTCCGCTGATTCCGCTGCAGCATTCCAGATACAGTGTCTTATTCATGTCTTACCCCCAATCTGTTAATCTGCGTTGCCATATATCCGGCTCCGTAACCATTATCAATATTCACCACTGCAATTCCATTGGCACAGGAATTGATCATCGTCAAAAGCGCCGATAATCCATGCATATTCGCACCGTATCCCACAGAAGTAGGAACTGCGATAACCGGCTTATCCACCAGACCTCCGATCACACTGGCAAGAGCTCCTTCCATTCCTGCGATCGCAATGACACAGTTGGCGCTTTGAATCGCATCCAGTCTCGCCAGCAGACGATGCAGTCCGCTGACGCCAACATCATAAATTCTTTCTACTCTGGAGCCGAAATATTCTGCCGTCTGCGCCGCTTCTTCCGCCACTGATATATCTGCAGTTCCCGCGGTACATACAGCGATCTTTCCTTCCTGTTTTTTCCCCTTTTTTTCTATTTTTATGATTCCGGAAATCTCATCATACTCTAATTCAGGATACGTCTTTTTCAGCATTTCATATTGTTCTTTGCTTGCCCGTGTTCCGAAAACTTCTCCTTCTTCCTCATACAGTTTCCCAACAATCTGGCGCAGATGTTCATCTGCCTTGCCGCTGCAGAAGATTACTTCCGCGAATCCCGAACGAATTTTTCTATGAGTATCCAGTTTGGCATACCCCAGTTCCTCAAAAGGCTGTCTCTTCAGATACCTCTGGGCTTCTTCTACAGACATTGTGCCTTCTTTTACCTTTGATAATATCTCCTGTACTTCCATCTATAAGCCGTATACCTCCCGTACTATTCTATTCCGTCTTTTCATTGTACTTCGAATTCCCGTACATCTCAAGATTCATTCTTGCAGACTGAACTTTTTCATTGTACAATTATCTTATCACTTAAAGTTAACTCGAAGTCAAGAAAGAAAGGAGTATTATGTATTCGATAGGAGAAGTTGCAAAAAAGACGAATATTTCACCTTCTACCCTGCGCTATTATGAAAAAGAAGGTCTCCTTCCATCCGTCAGCCGTACGGACTCTGGAATCCGCAAATTCGATGATGATGATCTTGATCGTCTGTCTGTCATAGAATGTCTGAAAAAAACCGGTATGCCTATCAAAAAAATCAAACAATTTATCGACTGGTGTTCTGAAGGTGATTCCACGATCAAACTCCGCTATGAAATGTTTTTGGAACGCCGGGAAGAAACCCTGCGAAAAATTGAGGAACTGAAGCATACATTGGAAATGATTGATTACAAATGCTGGTACTATGAAACTGCTCTGAAGGCCGGAACAACAAAAATTCACGAATCGCTTCCGGACAAAGACAAACGGCAGCAGCCGCTTTCATAATTTCCGCAAAAAAACACCTCCAGGCCGCATAAAAGCCTGGAGGTGTTTTTTTCTTCCTGTTATGAGATTAAATATCACCATAAGACTATCAGTCTCTGTCATTTCCTCCGAACAGAAGGACAAGACGCAGCAGACCCAGCAGTGCCGCTGCTGCACCTGCGACATAAGTCAGCGCTGCCGCTGACAGCACTTTCCTTGTCTGCGCAACTTCATCTCCGTACATGATTCCTGTATTTCCAAGAATCTTCAATGCTCTGGCTGAAGCGTTAAACTCAACCGGAAGTGTAACCAGCTGAAAAACAACTGCCAGAGAGAACAAAATGATTCCAAAATGAATCAGTGACTGATTCATTCCCAAAAAGATTCCTGCGATAATGAACACCCATGACAAATTGGATCCGATATTGACGATTGGCACCAAAGCTCCCCGAATCGTCAAAGGCACATATCCCTTCTGATGCTGAATTGCATGGCCGCACTCATGGGCTGCGACTCCGATTGCCGCAATAGAATCTGATCCATAGGTAGAATCAGACAGGCGCAGCACTTTATTCCTTGGGTCATAATGATCTGTCAGATTTCCTCTGATCCGCTGCACAGAAACATCATAGATTCCAGCCTGATTCAAGATTCTCTCTGCAGCCTGAGATCCTGTCAGTCCGCAGTGGCATCTCACTCTGGAATACCTGCGGAACGTAGAATTCATCTTGGAAGATGCAATCATTGTTATAACCGCTCCTATGATGATTAAAAGATACGTTCCATCAAAATAAAATCCGTATGGGTAAAACATAAATGCTCCCTTCTTTCTTCTCTGCTTGATAGCATTATAACGTTAGTATATAACGAAATCAATAGAGTTTATACTTATTTTAGAATCATTTCATTCCTTGGTATGATTTGTCACTTTTTTTCCTATTTTATCTTTTATTTTCTGATCACTTAAGCGTTTTCCAGAAATCCTTCCACCTCTTTACAGAACATTTTCGATTCTTTGTAAGCGATAAAATGATCTCCCGGGATAATGGACAGCCAGGCATTCGGAATGCTTTTCGCGATCAGTTCCGTATGCTTTTGTTTGATCATATCCTGCTTTCCTGCAATCACCAGTACAGGCATGCAGAGACTGCGAAGCTGATCCGGATCTATATTAGGATCATGGACCATTAGTCCCACTATCTCTGCATTTTTCTTTGCTCTCTGACTGATTTTTGAACAGATTCTGGCCATTCGATATCCGATTTCAATCGGAATCTGCACAGACGGCTTGACGCCTTCCGCATTCAGGTTCGCTCCATTTAGAATCAGCCTGAGTACTCTTTCCGGATACTGAAGGGCAAAAATCAGGGCAATATTGCCTCCGTCTGAAAATCCCAGAAGATTTGCTTTCTCAATTTTCTGCTGATCCATAAATTCTCTGAGATCTTCTGCAAACTGCCGAATTGTAAATGGGGCCTCCCCTCTCGGAGACTTTCCGTGTCCACGGGTGTCGACTGCAATCACCCGGTACCGGGAAGCAAAATGCTTCATCACATCTGCAAAATGACTCCCATCCTCTCCGTTTCCATGGAGCAGGATCAATGGTTCTCCGCTTCCTGCCTCTCTATAATAAAGCTGCACGAAGTTCCTCTCCTGATTTTGGACTTAAATAAGCCGGCGCGATATCAAATACAGTCTTGCAGCCTGTCTGTCCTTCCTGAGCCATCTTATAAGCTGCCCTTGCGTAAGCAATAAGAACACTGGATGTAAATTCCGGATTAGAATCTAATTTCAGACGATATTCGATCAAATGATGATTCTCTCCTTCCCATCCGGTTCTTCCACTTCGAAGAACAAATCCTCCATGCGGAATCTTACTATGATCTCTCTTTAACTCTTCTTCACTGATAAAATGAACAGTTGTGTCGTAATCTGAAAAATAGTTTGGCATATTCTTGATCTGTGCTTCTACTGCATCGGCATCTGCTCCCTCTTCCAGCACAACAAAGCATTCCCTCGTATGCTTTTCTCTCGTTGTAAGTTCCGGATCTTCTCCATTTCTTACCGCTTCCAAAGCAGTTTCCACCGGAATGGTATACTGTCTGCCGTCTCTGACTCCTTCTACCCTTCGGATTGCGTCAGAATGCCCCTGGCTGACTCCTTTCCCCCAGAATGTATAATCTTTCCCTTCCGGAAGAATGGCATTGGCATACATGCGGTTTAAAGAAAACATTCCCGGATCCCAGCCTACAGAAATGATTCCTACCTTTCCTGCCTTTTTGGCTGCTTCGTCTACATTGGCAAAATGTTCCGGAATTCTTGCATGAGTATCGAAGCTGTCCACCACATTAAACATTGCGGCATATCTCGGTGTCTGCTCCGGCAGATCTGTAGCGCTTCCTCCACATAAGATCATAACATCAATCTTATCCTTCCATTGTTCTGCCTCTGATACATGGCACACCTGCGCGGATTTCGTCAGGATCGCAACATCCTCAGGGTTTCTTCTTGTAAAAACAACCGCCAGTTCCATATCCGGATTCTGCCTGACTGCGCATTCCACCCCTCGGCCTAAATTTCCATATCCTAATATTCCAATTTTTATTTTCATACTTATCTCCTTTTTTCAACAGTATAATTTCCAGCAAATGCCAGTATACCATCATTCTTCATATCATTCAATGAATTCTTTTCTTTCTTGAAATCCCTTTTATGCAAGTGTATAATTTCAGACAGTAATTAGAAACGAGGAAATCACTATGTCATTTACAGGTATCTTTAAAGCGAAGGACGGAATTGTCGCCATTGCCGATTCCAAAGGGTCTATTGAAGAAAACGGGAAATATGTAGAAGATCCTGAGAGAAAACCTCAAAAACTTTTTCCTTTTCCCAACGGCGTTGCCGTTACATACGGAGCGAATCAGATTAAAACGCTCAATCCCAACCGTCTTTTTCCGGAAAAAGTAAATATTGAAGATTTTGTCTTTGAGCATCTCCGGTCCCGGCAGACACTGGACGCTGATTTTTTCCAAACCCTTCTGATCAAAATGTCTTCTGATGCTTCCAATCAAGAGCCGGTTAATTTTATTATTGGAAGGAAAATCCGTGCCGGAGAATACACTTTGGAACGTCACCAGATCGGATATCATTATTATGCACAAAGACTGGCTCTCGATACAGATCACTATTATACCGGCGGAGAAGAACTGTATCAAAGGGCATTCTCCAAAATTGATTTTATCTCTCATATTACATCTGCGGATATTCTTCAGAAATTTGCCGCTTCCAAACTGGATGAACTGATTCAGTTTTACGATAAAATCCTGTCTTATAATCCTGTCGGCGGAATTATCAGATCTTATATTCTGAAATAATCTATATCCCCCGGTCCATAGTCTGTCCGTATGGAACATTTTCTTTCACAGGAAAATTCCTGTGAAAGAAAAAAATCAGATGTTTTCACACACCTGATTTTTTTCATAAAATAATTTTTATCTCTATCCTTTACAAAAAACGATTGAGATTCTCATTTGTTATGGATTACATTTACTGCACGGATCCAGTCCACGCTGTACCGCTTCTGATTTTGTGATCACAATATCACTTTGCCTTAAGTACTGACATCCTGCAGAATGATACTTATCTCCCGTTTTTGTAATATGTACACTATACGAATCTGACGAATCCGTCACGTCTGAGTCATCACTATGATTAGAACTATAAGAAGAAACGGCCGCAGATGGCGCTTCTGATGATGCTGTATCATAAGAAGCTGCGCTTTTCTTTTCCTCTTTTTGATTCTGTTTCTCATTCAGCTCATTATATTTTTCTTCTAATTCGTCATATTCTTCCGATAAATCATAATAATCTGATTCATAATCTGCTTTTTGTGACAAAGTACTGCTGTATTCTTCTCTCAGACTATCGTATTCTTCTTCTTTACTTTTTAAATCAGCCTTCAGCTCTTTCACCTGCTGCTGCTGATTGCCGGCTTTCTGCAGCTGGACTATATTTCCATAAGCAGAAAATACCAGTAAAGATAATACCACTGCCATGACAGCACGATATTTTGTCTTAAAAAACTTTTTCACTTATGTATCCCCTGTTTTTCATACTTTTTCATACTGATATCAATATCTTATTACTCTTCCCAGTTATGATATACTTCCTGGACGTCGTCATCATCATCCAGCAGATCCAGGGTTTTCTGGAGATTTTTGATATCTTCAGGATCTGTAAGCTGTACCGTTGTTCCCGGAATCATGGTCACATTCGCATCTGCCATTGCGATTCCTTCTTTTTCCAGCGCCTCACGCACCTGGCTGAAATCTTCCGGAGCTGTAAGAACTTCAAAACTGTCCTCTTCTTCTACAAAATCTTCTGCTCCGGCATCCAGTGCCATCATCATCAGATCATCTGCGTCCATTTCACATTCTTCTTTATCAATGATGATCTGACCCTTTTTCTCAAACATGTAGGAAACACATCCTGGCGTTCCAACATTTCCGTTTCCCTTTGTAAATGCGCTTCTTACATTGGAAGCAGTACGGTTTTTATTGTCCGTCAAAGTATCTACGATGATCGCAACTCCGCTTGGCCCATATCCTTCATATGTAATCTGTTCATAATTAACGGAATCCGCATCACCGGCTGCCTTTTTAATTCCTCTCTCGATGGTATCGTTTGGCATATTGTTTGCTTTCGCTTTTGCGATCACGTCTCGCAGTTTGCTGTTATTGTCCGGATCCGGTCCTCCTTCTTTTACCGCTACCGCGATCTCACGGCCGATGACGGTAAAGATCTTTCCTTTCTTTGCGTCATTTTTCTCTTTTTTATGTTTGATGTTCGCAAATTTACTGTGTCCTGACATTTTTATCTTCCTTTCTGTTTCTATTTTCCATTCTAAATTTCATGTCTTAAACTGGAAATAATATACCATTTTCAGGTCAAAAGGTCAATGTTCCTGTTTCCTTCTATGTATCAAGGCTTAAACTGATTCGTAAAGCCCGGTCTACTCTCTGAATCAAAGAACAATTTAAATGACATACCTTTTCCCGAAGACGGCTCTTATCAATGGTTCGTATCTGTTCCAGCAAAATCACAGAATCTTTTTCCAGCTCACATTTTCTGCAGTCCAGAGGAACATGAGTTGGCAGTTTTGCTTTGTTCATCTTGCTTGTGATTGCCGCGCAGATTACCGTAGGACTATAACGGTTGCCTGCATCGTTCTGCAGAATGATAACAGGGCGTATTCCGCCTTGTTCAGATCCGATCACAGGCCTTAAATCCGCATAAAATATATCTCCTCGCTTAATTACCATAAGCCTTCTCACTCTCCATTTCTTTCTTTCATTTATTTTATGAAGAGTATCTCCGATTCTTTCAAAAGTATTCAAAGAAGGCTTTTATTTTTCCAGATATTCCACTGCTTTCTTCATTTTTCCATGCTGCATATAGACTCTTGGCACTCTTTTGCTGATGCCGCAGACAAATTCATAGTTAAAGGAGCCTGCCGCGCTGGCGACTTCTTCCACGGAAATACGCTGATCGCCATCCTGTCCTACCAGAGTTACCTCATCCATGGTCTCCACGCCGTCGATATCGGTCACATCAACCATAAACTGATCCATACAGATTCTTCCAATGATCGGCGCATACTGTCCGCGGATCAGAACTTTTCCCTTAGAGGAAAGAGCCCTCGGATATCCGTCTGCATATCCTACCGGTATCGTTGCGATTTTGGTATTTCTTTTCGTTACAAACGTATGATTGTAGCTGACTCCTTCTCCCGGTCCAACTTCTTTGATATATACGATATGAGTCTTTAACGACATAGCCGGCTTCAGATCCAGCACTTCTTTTGATACTTCCTCGGAAGGGTACAGTCCATACGTAATGATGCCGGAGCGAACCATATCCATTCTCCAGCCGTCCATATCAATGATCGCCGCGCTGTTGGAAACATGTTTTACCGGTATGTGGATTCCTTCTTCTTCCAGCCATCCGACAAATTTATCGTATTCTTCTTTCTGCTTTTTCGCTGATGTTTTATCCGCTTCATCTGCACAGGCAAAGTGTGTGAAAATTCCTTCGATGATAATATGAGGGAGCCCTGCAATCCTTTTTACAATCTCAAGGGATTCCCTTGTCGGCTTAAAACCAATGCGGTTCATTCCCGTATCCAGCTTAATATGGATTTTTGCGTCTTTTCCAAGAGCAGACGCAATCCTTGATAAAGATTCCGCCATTTCATAACAAAATACTGTTGGCTGAATCTCGTATTGAATCAGAGAACTGTACTGGTATTCTGAAGTATACCCCAAAATTACGATAGGCTGGGTAATTCCATTATTTCTCAGAGTGATTCCTTCCTCAATGATTGCAACCGCGAACGCGTCCACGCCAATCTCATTTAAAGCCTTGGCTATGGGAACCGCCCCATGTCCGTATCCATCTGCCTTGATCACCGGCATGACTTTCACACCCGGCCCGATTACCCGCTTTACCTCTTTTATGTTATGACAGATCGCATCCAGATCAATGACTGCATGCACCCGGTAATATTGATTCATTTTTTCCTCCTGTGACGTCTTTTATATGATGTAAAATATCTGACGCAATCATACTGTACGGCCCTTTTTCTCTCATGGCAGCGTCTCCTGCCAGTCCATGAAGATATACTCCGCGGACTGCGGCGTCATAAAGATCACATCCGGTTCCCGCCAGTCCTGTGATCATCCCTGCCAGAACATCTCCGCTTCCGCCAGATGCCATACCATGATTGCCACTCTGATTAATATACAACTTATCCCGATTCTTCGCAACTATCGTTGCCGCATCTTTCAAAACAGCAATGGCATGATAGCGGCTGGCAATTTCTTCTGCCGCCTGGCAGATATCCGCTTTTACCTCATCTATTTCTTTGGAAAGAAGTCTCGCCCCTTCCATAAGATGCGGCGTCATGATAACGCCATATGGATAATCGATTTCCATCTGGTATCTGCTGATCGTGTTCAATCCATCTGCATCCAGGATCAGAGGTTTGGTTCCATGTTTTAAGACATATTCCAGCATTTCTTTTGTCTCATCCCCTGCTCCAAGGCCAGGACCAAACAAAATACAGTCACACCAGTCCAGAGATTTTTCCAGGTCCCCGCGTTCTCCAAACAAGATTTCCGGAAGACGGCTCTGAAGAATCGGCCGGTTTGACGCATCTGACAAAATCTTTACAAGTCCCGCGCCCATACGCAGCGCCGCCTCGCCGGCAAATGCCGCCGCGCCGGACATGGTTTCATTTCCTGTGATCATCAGAATCTTTCCGTAAGTGCCCTTGTTAGAATAAGAAAGCCTTGGCGGCATCAGGCCCTCCGGTTCTTCCAGCGTAAACCCTGACGCATATTTTTCTATGGTCTGATCATGGAATCCTATCTTCTCCAAAGTAACCTTTCCGCAGTACTCTCTTCCCGGATACAAAAGATGCCCTCTCTTATAGCCTCCAAACGTTACAGTTTCCACGGCCTTTACAGCACATCCCATCACCTTTCCTGTATTTCCGCTGATACCGGAAGGAATATCAACAGCGATGACCGGTCTTTCTGATTGGTTGATCCTTTCGATGACATCCCGGTAAACGCCTCCGACTTCCCGTGAAAGTCCTACTCCAAAAATTCCTTCCACCAAAAGATCATAATTCTTAAAATCAGGATCTTCTGCCGGTTCATATCCAAGATTTTGAAGGATCTGCATCTGAAGTTTCAAATCTTCAGATGCTTTTTCCAGATTCCCCACGACCATATAATCTGTCCGGTTATCTTCTTCCAGGAGAATCCTGGCTGCCGCCAGCGCGTCTCCCCCATTGTTCCCGATTCCCGCAATCACAAGAATCCTGCCGTTCTCTCTGACATGCCGCATGGCACAGTCTGCCACAGCCTTTGATGCTCTTTCCATCAGAACCAGTCCGGGAATTCCAATCTGATGAATTGTTTCATAGTCTGTATCCTGCATTTCCTGATTCTTTAATACATATTTCATAGACATTCTCCTATTACAAAAGCCTGGGCGTATTTCTTCGTATCGGTAATGGACACATGGATCCGGTCCATATGAAGAGTCTCTGCCAGACGCAGGGCACTTCCCGTCAGCCTGACATAAGGCGCGCCCTTTTCATTTCTAAGCACCTCAATCTCATAAGGTTCTGCACCGAAAAAGCCGGTTCCAAACGCTTTGGAAACGGCCTCTTTTACCGCAAATGTACCGGCCAGAACATCTGCCCGGTCTTTTGCGTGCGCTAATTCATTTTTCGTAAATATTCGCTCCAACCCTCTGTGGCGGTCCATCATATCCCGCATTCTCCGGATCTCCACAAGATCTGTTCCGATTCCTACGATCATACTGGTCAATCTCCGCTTTCTTCCCGGTTATGGATATTATAAGTCAGTGTCATCAGGCTCTCAGCCAGATGCACATTCTCCACTGTGACATCCTCCGGCAGATGGAGATCGATCGGAGCAAAATTCCAGATGCCCTTGATTCCCCATTCCACCAGGCGTTTCGCCATCTCCGGCGCCTGATCTTTCGGCAGCGTCAGCGCTGCGATCTTAATGTCATGGGCCTTGATAAACGATTCCATCTCATCAATGTCCAGTACTTTCACCCCGCGCACAGAGATCCCGATCAGTTTCGGATTCACATCAAACAGAGCCATTACTTTGTATCCATAATCTTCATTAAATGACTGATAATTCGCAAGAGCCTGACCCAGATTTCCCGCTCCCACAATGATCATATCATTGCGCTTATCCAGTCCAAGGATCTTGCCGATCTCTGTATAAAGATTATCTACATTATAACCATACCCCTGCTGTCCGAATCCTCCAAAGTTATTCAGATCCTGCCGGATCTGAGACGCCGTCACCATCATCTGCTCGCTCAGTTCTTTTGAAGAAATCCTTGTAATATTGTTGGCTTTCAAAACGCCAAGGTACCGGAAATATCTTGGAAGCCTCTTAATGACCGCCGATGAAATACTCTTTTCTGAGTTCCCCATTTTATTTCCTCCAAACAAATTTTCTTCTTTTATTATATAAGATTGTCTAATATCTGTCAATCTCATTCCCGGCAACATTCCACAATTGGTTCTGTACATTTTTTCATAAAATATTCCATTTTAACTGAAAATATGATATTCTGATTCATAATGCCATCTTATCGATGGCTCAATCCAAAAAGAAGGAGTCAATTATGATTTTATCATGCCAGAACATTTGCAAAACATTTGTAGACAAACCTGTTTTACAAAATATTTCGTTTCATTTAAATGAAAATGACCGCCTGGCGATTATTGGATATAACGGGGCAGGAAAATCAACTTTGCTTAAGATCATTGTAGGGGAACTGAGCCCGGATGAAGGGGAAATTTCCACAAAGAAAGATGCTTCCATCGGCTATCTGGCTCAGCATCAGAAACATGATTTCCAGCGAACAATCTTTGATGAGCTTTTATCCGTAAAAAAAGAGATCATCGAACTGGATCAGCAGATGCGCACCTACGAAAAAGAGATGGAACATCTGGAGGGAGAAGCTCTCCAGCAGAAAATGGACCAGTACACCAATGCCACTCATAAATTTGAACAGATGAACGGCTTTGCATATAAAAGTGAGATAACGGGGATTCTAAAGGGACTTGGATTTTCTGAGGAAGATTTTCAAAAACAAGTCCATACTCTGTCCGGCGGACAGATGACCCGTGTCGCTCTTGGAAAGCTTCTGCTGAAGAATCCGGATATTCTTCTTCTGGACGAGCCGACCAACCACCTGGACGTGGCTTCCATCCAGTGGCTCGAAACCTATCTTTCCAGATATAAAGGCGCTGTTATCATTGTATCCCATGACCGGTATTTTCTTGATAAGATTGTCAACAAAGTCATGGAAATCGAATTTGGCCGTTCCATGCTGTTTAATGGAAATTATACACAGTTTATCCAAAAGAGAGATCAGGTCAAAGCCATTCGTCAAAAAGAATATGAAAATCAGCAGCAGGAAATCAAGCATCAGCAGGAAGTAATCCGCAAACTCCGCCAGTTTAACCGGGAAAAGTCCATCCGGCGGGCAGAAAGCAGGGAAAAGGCGCTGAATAAAATGGAACTTCTTGAAAAACCTCAGGAATACCATGGCGATATGCGCCTTTCCATTGAACCGGAAGTTGTCAGCGGCAATGATGTCCTGACGTTAACAGATGTATCTAAATCCTTCGGATCCAGGCCATTATTTTCCGGATTATCCTGCCATTTGTTCCGCGGGGAAAGAGTTGCTTTGATCGGACCAAACGGAACCGGAAAAACGACTCTCTTAAAGATCATCTGCAGGAAAATCAGCAAAAACAGCGGCACCATCCAGCTGGGTGCCGGAGTATCCATTGGATATTATGATCAGGCACAGGACAATCTGGATAATGAAAAGACGATTTTTGATGAAATTTCCGATGCTTATCCGGATCTAAACAATACCAAGATCCGGAATACGTTAGCGGCCTTTCTCTTTTACGGCGAGGATGTCTTTCGCCCGATTTCTTCATTAAGCGGAGGAGAAAAAGGAAGGGTCTCTTTAGCTAAGCTCATGCTCTCTCACGCAAATTTCCTGATCCTGGATGAGCCGACCAACCATCTGGACATCCAGTCCAAGGAGATTCTGGAATCCGCCATGAATTCCTATACGGGAACTATTTTATATGTTTCCCATGACCGCTATTTTATCAACAAAACAGCCACAAGAATTCTGGAGATTTCCAAAGACGGACTGACTTCCTATCCCGGAAACTATCAGGATTACCTTCATCAAAAGGAAAAAGAGGCCGCTTCTTCTGAAACTGCAGTCAAGGAAACCAAGACCACTGAATCAAAGCTGGACTGGCAGCAGCAGAAAGAACTTCAGGCAAAGCAGCGAAAAAAAGAAAACCGGCTGAAAAAAGTAGAAGATGAAATCACCCGGCTGGAAGAACGCCAGACAGAACTGGAAGAAGAAATGTCCGCCCCTGAAGTTGCTACAGACGTCTCCCGTCTGATGGAACTCGGAAAAGAACAGGCTTCCATCACAGAATCTCTGGAACAATTATATGAAGAGTGGGAAACTCTTTGCTAATTTCCCAAAAAGAGTTTATAATAGGAAAATGACCAAAATCATTAACAGAATTTGGAGGTAACTATGAAATTATTATCCTTTGTTGTACCATGTTACAACTCCCAGGAATATATGCGCCACTGCATTGATACGCTTCTTGCAGGCGGTGAAAAAGTGGAAATCCTGATCGTCAATGACGGTTCTTCCGACCATACGGCCGATATTGCTAATGAATATGAAAAAAAATACCCTTCCATCTGCCGTGCCATCCACCAGGAAAACAAAGGCCACGGCGGTGCTGTCAACACCGGAATCGCCAATGCGTCCGGCATCTACCTGAAAGTTGTCGACAGTGATGACTGGGTAAACCGTGCCGCATACGATAAGATCATGGAGACGCTCTCAGATTTCTATGACAGGGGTACTGTCCTTGACATGCTGCTTGCCAACTATGTATATGAGAAACAGGGCGCAAAACACAAGACAGTCATCCACTACCGTCACGCTATTCCAAAAGAAAAGATTTTCCGATGGAGCGATGTAAAACGTTTTCCGATTGGACAGTATATTCTGATGCATTCCGTTATTTACCGGACCGCTCTTCTGCGGGAATGCGGCTTAAAGCTTCCGGAACATACTTTTTATGTTGACAATATTTACGTCTTCAAACCTCTTCCTTATGTGAAGACCATGTACTATCTGGACGTAAATTTCTATCGCTATTTTATTGGAAGAGACGATCAGTCTGTTAACGAAGCCAACATGATCAAGAGAATCGATCAGCAGTTTTATGTCACAAAAGTCATGATCGATTATCTTGCCGGATTCCAGCTGGACAGCAAGCCTCTGGCCAGATATATGCGTCATTATCTTTCTATCATCATGTGCATTTCTTCCATTATTGCACTGAAATCCGGAAAGAAAGAACATCTTAAGATGAAGAAAGAACTATGGCGCTACCTTTACGATCAGGACAAACAGCTTTACCGCAAAATCCGCCACAGCATTGTCGGATTTGCCGTTAACCTTCCTGGATACGGCGGAAGGAAAACAACGATCGGTATCTACAAAGCTGCCCGTAAATTTATCGGGTTCAATTAAATAACCATAACAAAAGCTGCCTTTTAAAACCGGCAGCTTTTTGCATGTCGAAAATTTTCACTTAAAACAACTTTACAAAAACTGGCGCAAGAAGAACCGAAACCAGCCCGGAAGCGACAATGGCAAAACTTCCCATCGCCCCTTCTTCGCCTCCTGACTCCATGGCTTTTGCTGTCCCTACCGCATGAGAGGCCGTTCCAAGGGCAATTCCTCTTGCTATCGGATCTTCTATCTTACAAATCTTAAAAATAAATTCTGCCATCAGACTTCCAAAAATCCCGCTCATAAGAATCACCGCTGTTGTTACAGAAATAATTCCACCCAGTTCTTCTGAAATCTCAATCCCAATGGCGGTTGTAATGGATTTTGGAAGAAGCGTTGCATATTCCTGCCTTGACAGCCGAAACCATCTGGCGAGCAGATACACGGACAAAAAACTGGTCAGCGTGCCTGACATGATTCCGGCTGCCGCCGCACGGGCATTCCGTTTTAACAGATGAAGCTGGTCATAAAGCGGAAGAGCCAGACAGACCGTCGCCGGTGTTAAATAAAAAGAAATATACCTGGCACTTCTGAAATAATCTTCATACTCGATCTGAAATATTTTCAAAATCAGGATCACGATCACTGACGCCAGGAACAGCGGATGAAACAGGGCCGACCGGTATTTTTTTCTGATGATCTGTCCGATTTCATAAGAAGCCAGCGTCAGAGCCGCGCCTGCAAATATGGAATTTCGAAAAAACGCACCCATCTCATTCTCCTTTTCCTGATGTTTTCTGAGCTGCCGCCGCTGACACAGCCATAACCGCCGCCGTAACGATCACAGCTGCAAAAAGCGCCGGCACCCAGATTTTTCTTAATTCTTCTCCCGCCTGCAGGATTCCTGCTGCCGCTGGTATAAACATGACCGGCATAATATGAAGCAGGAACCCTGCGGTTTCCTGAATCTGATCTTTTCGCAGAATCCCTGACCAGAGACAAAAAAACATCAGAATCAGTCCGTATATTCCTGCCGGAATCTGAAACGGCAGAATCGCCTTCAGAAGCTCTCCCAGCAGAGTAAAGATCAGTATCAGCATCCATTGTTTTAAATATTTCATAACTTCTCCCACAAACCCTTTTCTGCCTTTTTACGTATTCTATAATAGAACAAAAAGGAGAAAAGAAATGATACAACCTGTTTCCGCTCAGATCCATGCGGATCTGGCCCATAAAAACGGCTTTCTGGGAGACGGCATCGGCATCGCTTTTCTGGATACCGGACTGTCTCCCCATCGGGATTTTTCCCCTGTCAGTCAGCGTATCGAAGCCTTTGTTGACTTCGTTCATCATAAATATGAATGCTACGATGATAACAGCCACGGCACTCATATCACAGGAATTGCCTGTTCCGCAGGCAGAACCGGCAAAGATTATATCGGCATCGCTCCAAAAGCTCATATCATATCCCTGAAAGTTTTAAATTCTCTTGGAAACGGCGTGCCCTCAGCATTCATCCATGGTCTTCAATGGATCCACGAAAATTACAGGATCTATCAAATCCGTATTGTAAATATTTCCATCGGAAGTCCGGGAACTGACGAAGACCAGACCAGCCGCGAAATCCTTCGTCAGGTAAACCAGCTGTGGGATGACGGACTGATCGTCTGTATCGCAGGAGGCAACCATGGACCCCGGCCGCAGAGTATCTCAATCCCAGGCAACAGTCATAAGATCATTACCGTCGGCTCCAGCGATGACTCCCTGAAAATCTGGGGAAACCGCAGACTTCCAAGTCATTATTCCGGACGAGGACCGACCCGTTCCTGTGTTATGAAGCCGGATGTCGTCGCTCCGGGAACCAATATCTATTCCTGCAGTCTCCATAACCGCTACGCTGTGAAAAGCGGCACTTCCATGGCAACCCCGGTCGTTTCCGGAGCCATGGCTCTGCTTCTGGAAAAATACCCGTATTATACAAATAAGGACGCAAAAAAGAAGCTGAAATTCAACTGTGATCAGCTTAACACACCAAGATCCCACCAGGGCTGGGGACGGATCAATGTGCAAAAACTTCTGGAACTTCCATAATGCGGCCTTTCTAAAAGTATAACCAAAAAAGAGGAACCGATTCAAAAATCGGTTCCTCACATTCCTTTTTATTCCGATAAAAGAAATTCACTTAATACCTGATTGCTAAACAGAATTCCCTGCTGTGTTAAAGCGATCTGGTCCGGATTTCTTTTTATCCATCCGCCTTTTTCCGCCTTCTCAATCACTGGTCCGTAAACTGACTCCATAGAACGTCCAAAACACTCTTCAAATTCTGTTTCCTTTACACCCGCTGTTCTGCGAAGTCCCAGAAACATAAATTCTTCCACCTGTTCTTCCCAGGATAATGGCCGCGCTTCCTCAAAATATCTGAGGAAATTTTTTTGATCCAGATATTCCTTCATGGATTCCGTCTGCTGAAACCGTTTCTCTTCCAAATAGGAAGCGGCATTCAGTCCAACTCCCAGGTACGGAATCCGGGACCAGTAGCCAAGATTATGCCGGCATTCATATCCCGGTTTGGAATAATTAGAAATTTCATATTTATGATATCCATATTCTTCAAGGATTTTTTCCGTCATCTCATACATTCTGACGTCATCTTCTTCCGAAGGCAGCAGTTCTTCCAGATTCTCATCCTCCGCAAAAGGCGTGCCGTCCTCAATGATCAGACTATAGGCAGAAATATGTTCCGGTCCAAGCTTTGCCGTTTTTCTTAAGGTATCTTCAAATGATTCCATTGTCTGCTTTGGAATCCCGCTCATCAGATCTACACTGATATTCTGAAATCCGGCAGCCCTGGCAGCCTCAAATCCAGAAAGGAAATCCTCCCGGCTGTGAATCCTGCCCAGATACTGGAGTTCCTCTTCCTGCATGCTTTGAAGGCCAAAACTGAGCCGGCTGACTCCGGCTTCCAGATATCCTTTCAGCCGGTCGAAAGAGACCGTCCCCGGGTTTGCCTCCATTGTGATTTCCGCTTTTTTCTCTACCTGAAAGCTGTCCCTCACTGTCTGCATCAAATGTCTGATCTGTCCGGCATTTAAAAGAGACGGCGTGCCTCCTCCAATGAAAACCGTGGAAATTTTCCGGCCCGGCAGGGACTCTCCCCAGGCTCTGATTTCTGACTCCAGCTGTGCCATATAAGCTTCCACCTGTCCTTTGGATGATGGAAATGAGCAGAAATCACAGTAATTGCATTTTTTCCTGCAAAAAGGAATATGAATATATAATTCCATGTCTTTAATCTTCATCCAGCTTCAGCACACTCATGAACGCTTCCTGCGGGATCTCTACGCTGCCCACCTGACGCATCCTCTTCTTTCCTTTTTTCTGTTTTTCCAGAAGTTTTCTCTTCCTTGAAATATCTCCGCCGTAACATTTGGCCAGGACATCCTTGCGCATAGCCTTGACTGTCTCCCTGGCGATGATCTTGCTTCCGATTGCCGCCTGAATCGGAATTTCAAACAGGTGTCTCGGGATCTCCTGCTTCAGCTTGGCGCACATCTTTCTGCCTCTTTCATATGCGGTATCTTCATGGACAATGAAGGAAAGGGCATCCACTTCTTCTTTGTTGATCAGGATGTCCAGTTTCACAAGACGCGCTTCTTCATAACCCTTCATTTCATAATCCAGAGAGGCATATCCTCTGGATCTGGATTTCAGTGCGTCGAAGAAATCATATATGATCTCATTTAACGGAAGTTCATAGCGAAGCACCGCCCGGGTCTCCTCAATATACTCCATTCCAAGATACACGCCCCGGCGTTCCTGGCATAATCCCATGATGGCTCCTACATATTCTGATGTCACCATGATCTCCGCTGTCACGATCGGTTCTTCCATATGGTCAATCTCGGACGGATCCGGCAGATTGGACGGATTCGTCAGTTCCACCATCGTTCCGTCTGTTTTGTATACCCGGTAAATAACTCCCGGAGCTGTCGTTACGAGATCCAGATTATATTCTCGCTCCAGACGTTCCTGAACAATCTCCAAATGAAGAAGTCCCAGAAAACCACAGCGGAATCCGAATCCCAGCGCCACAGACGTCTCCGGCTCAAACTGAAGCGCTGCGTCATTGAGCTGCAGTTTTTCCAGCGCATCCCTCAGATCCGGATATTTTGCTCCATCTGTCGGGTATAATCCGCAGTAAACCATCGGATTGACTTTTTTATATCCCGGCAGAGGCTCGGAACACGGACGATCCACATCTGTGATGGTATCACCAACTCTGGTTCCATGAACATTCTTAAGGCTTGCGGTTACATAGCCTACCATTCCTGCCGTCAGTTCATCACACGGCAGGAACTGCCCGGCTCCAAAGATTCCTACCTCCACGACTTCCGCAGATTCTCCGGTTGCCATCATCTTCATGCGGGTGCCGGCCTTAATGGTGCCTTCCTTGATCCTGGTAAAAATGATGACCCCTTTATAAGCATCATATATGCTGTCAAAGATCAGGCCCTGCAGCGGTCCATCCGGATCTCCCTGGGGAGCCGGTATCTTTTCTACGATCTGTTCCAGCACCTGATCTACATTAAGACCGCTCTTTGCGGAAATCAGCGGCGCATCTTCTGCGTCAATCCCGATCACATCTTCAATTTCCGCTTTCACTCTTTCTGGCTCAGCGCTTGGAAGATCGATCTTGTTGATTACCGGCATGATTTCCAGATCGTGGTCCAATGCCAGATAAACATTAGCAAGGGTCTGAGCCTCAATCCCCTGGGCCGCATCCACTACAAGAATTGCGCCCTCACAAGCCGCCAGGCTTCTTGACACTTCATAGTTAAAGTCCACATGTCCCGGCGTGTCTATCAGATTAAAAATATATTCTTCTCCGTCTTTTGCCTTATATATGATCCTCACTGCCTGAGATTTGATAGTGATTCCACGCTCTCTCTCCAGATCCATATTATCAAGGACCTGCTCCTGCATCTCCCGGTCAGTCAGCGTTCCTGTCATCTGGATGATCCGGTCTGCCAGCGTTGATTTTCCATGATCAATATGGGCAATGATACAAAAATTACGAATTTTGCTCTGATCAGCAGCCATAAGTTTCCTCCTAAACACATCTACTCGTTCTTTCCATAGAACTTACGGTTCAGTATAACACATTATTCAATAATTCAGCAAGTAAACTCATGGATGCTTTTGCCTGTTTTACCGTATTATTCTGGGCTCCTACCTCTACCAGGAGACTTCTGCCCCGGTAATGAAGATTATACCGGTATCCCTTGATATAAATCTTTCTGGTAAATCCCGGATATTTTTTCATAGCCTCTGCCTGAAGCTGAAGGCTGAAAGCAAGATTCGTTTTTTTGTTTGGGTTTTTCAGATAGGAAAGATTTCCATTGCTGGCTGTTCGGCTGACCCCGTTAAAAAACATGATCTGCGCCATTTTCTTCCCATTCTGCGTTGTCACAAGATGAGTGTTTTCATTGACACCATCCCGGTGAAGATCAATGATCACCTGAATCCCCGGATATTTTTTTAAATACTTTTCTATGGCATTTGCCGCATAATCATAGGCTTTGGAACGCTCTTCTTTTCCATTTCTCATATCGTAAACCTTTCGGTCATGGATTACAGAAACTCCTCTTTCCTTCAGCTCTCTGGTCAGTTCATCTCCGACACCGATCACTGTATCACTCTTACTGCCCGGACGGCTGTCTTTATACTGCTCGCTTCCATGTGTATGATAGATCAGTACCTGGGGAGAATCTGATTTTGAAAGACTTAAATCCATTCCCAGCAGTTCTTTTCCATTGATCTCACTGTTGGTTACCATGGTCGTACTGTCAATCTGGTAAATATATTTTCTCAGGTATGCCGGTTTTTCCCAGTTTTTCAGATTAAATTTCTTTGTTCCTTCTGCCACTTCCTCTACACTGTTGTCTCTGTCTTCATCATCTTCAAAATAATAGTATTCTCCTGATACCAGATCTTCCCCTGTAGTCTTTCGGTAATCACTGCTGTACTGAAGCAGCGGGTTTACTTCTTCCCGGTAAATTCCGATCATTCTGGACAGGACTGTCCCATAAACAGGCTGACTTTTATTTCGATAGGACGGAAAAAAACTTTCCATCAGGCCGTCATAATACCCAGTCACTGCCTCTGCTGCAAATTCCTGGTTTCTTACCGTCCCGGCTGCCGTGAAAATCACAAACAAGCAGAAACAAAGGAGCATGGTCCATCTCTTTTTTTTCCCCATGTTTTCATTCTATTCACGATTTTCACGAATATGCAGCAATTGATTAATTCCTTCTGAGATCGTATAACTGATCCTTCTTATAGATTCATCAATATTTTTAGGCGTAACATGCATGGAAATAAATTCTTTATCCAGTTTCTTATAAGCTGTCTCCTGTTCTTCCTCTTCCAGAAGATCATTGATAATCGCCGGCACAGAAATTACCGTTGGCACTCCGATAGCCAGCACAGGAATTCCCACTGTATGTCTGGTAATCTCATTCCTGTGATTTCCTACTCCGGATCCCGGAGCGATTCCTGTATCACTGATCTGAATGGTTCGGTTCAGACGTTTGGAACTTCTGGCTGCCAGTGCGTCAATGGCAATCATAACATCCGGCTTTGTTTTTTCTACCAGAGCCTCTAAAATTTCGCTGGTTTCTATTCCAGTCTGCGCCATGACTCCTGGCGCGATAGCGCTTAACTCTCTCGCTTCTTTTATCATCCCTTCTTTTTTCAAATGCCGGGTAATATAGAGATTTTCTACGACTTTCGGGCCCAGGGAATCCGCCGTAACTCCCGCGTTTCCCAGTCCTGCCACAAGAATTTTGCTGTCTTCTGAGATCATGCTTTTCAAATTAGAAAACAGCGCATCACTCATCTCCCTATGAAATCCCTGATCATTTCTCGACAAATCTTTTGTTTCAATCGTAATGTACTGTCCTTTTGGTTTTCCAAGGGCTTCTTCTCCTTTTCTATTTTTAATGGTAATCTTCGTCTCCTTGATATGATGAGAAGCGTCAATCCTTGTGGTAACCGCAATTCCGGATAACAAGGAACTTTCCTTTGCATCTTCCTTCAGTTCCAGAGCCAGATCGGTTCGATTCTGCATAGCTGCCTCCTTTTTTTGAGTTAGTATTGTATTTTTTTCAATAATTTATGTATTTTTTCCCATCAGGATATTGACAAAAAAACCGGAATTCTATAAGATATAACAGTATGTTTGTCTATGGCTTAAACCGTGTCTCGCTATAGATGAATCACGAAACGAATCAAATAAAAAGAATGTTATCATATTGGAGGTGCCCACATTGGCAAACATTAAATCTGCAAAAAAGAGAATTAAAGTAATCGAAACAAAAACAGCAAGAAACAAAGCAATCAAATCTAAAGTTAAAACTTATGTGAAAAAGGTAGAAGCAGCCATCGCAGCAGCTGATAAAGCAGCAGCTGAAGACGCATTAAAAGCATGCATCGCTGAAATCAACAAAGCAGCTTCTAAAGGAATCTACCACAAAAATACAGCTTCCAGAAAGATTTCCCGTCTGACAAAAGCTGTAAACAAAGTAGCTTAATTCGAATATAGATATAAAACAAATCATTAACCCATAAAAAAAGAAGCCAACCGTCAGGCTTCTTTTTTATTTGTATCATCCGCCGGCCGAAGCGCCCCAGCAAAAAAGGAAAACGAAACTTCTCCTATCCGATTTCTGCTTCTTTCCCGCTGAATTCTATCAGGAGAAGCTCTACTCCGACCCGGTCGTTGATCCGTCCGTTCTTAATCTGTTCATCCGTTCTGGCACAGGCTTCCGTCATCCGGTAAAGCGTTTCCATGCGAAACAATTTCGCCTGATCCTTTAATTTCCCCACCACAAACGGCGGTACTTTCATTGCTTTTGCCATGGCCGCATTGGATGAATTCCTGGATGTCAGGTCTTTTACCTGAATCAGCTGATTGCATTGTCTGACCAAAAGAGCAAGAATTCCAAAAGGCGACTCTTTCAGTTCAATCAAATCATAATATAATCCCAGCACTTTATCTCTCTGTTTTCTTGCAATCGCTTCCAGCATAACAAAAATCTGATTGGTTGTCTGAGAAGAGGTCAGTTCATCCAGATCTCTGATCGTAATGTCCTGCCGCTCTCCTGTATAAGAAATCAGTTTTTCCAGTTCATTTTTCAATGTAAACATATCCGATCCACAGCGGTTTAAAAAACTTCGGATCACGGAAGATGACATCTGCTTCCCTTCTTTTTTTAAAAGCGACTGAAGCCACCGAATCAGTTCTGCATCCTTTGCCGGCTCAAAAGATACCGCATGTCCTTCCTTCGACAGAAATTTATAAATTTTAGAACGTTTGTCTGCATCATCTTCAATAAAAATCATTACGGTTGTGTCTGCGCATTCTTTTAACTGCTCCAGGAAATCTTCATTGGTTTTCTTTCCAAGCCCTGTATCTTCCAGAATGATCAGGCGGTGGTCATTGAAAAACGGCAGCGTCTTTGCCAGTTCCGCGATCTCCTCCACATCTGCTTTTTTCCCTTCAAAATAAGAATAATTCATTGTATCTTCCGGAGAAACCAGCGCCTTTTTCAGCTGGTTTTTCATCTGAGCGATCATGTATTTTTCACTGCCGTAAAACAGATAAAACCTGGGATATGTATTTGTTTTTATATGTTCTAATATCTTTTTCATTGCTTTTATGCCTGCTCTTTCTTTCTGCTTTCCTAAGTATACCCCATCCCAGAGAGAACGTCCAGCAGCCGTTAAAAAAAAATCATTGGCTCATACTGCCAAAAAAGGCCGGTCCGCAGAAAATTCTTCCGCAGACCGGCCGGACGGGTATTTATTTTGAAAATATCATTATTATGATACTTTCTGGCAGATTTCAATTACTTCACCGCATGGGCTTTCAATCTTAAAACAGCGGGATCCTTTTTCCCAGAAATTCGGACTTAATTCGATTCCGTCTGATACGATTTTATATCCATTTTCTTTACAGTAAGCATAATCAGCTTCCAGATCCTCAGAACGATACGCAATATGATCTACTCTTGTAGTCGCTCCTCCCGGAAGCTGATCCCTCTGAGAAATTTCATACATTTTTCCGTCAGAAGGATTCTCCAGGAAATAGACATTATGTCCGCCTTTTCCCGGGAATTTTCCTGCAACCTTAAATCCCATTGCGTCCTGATACCACTTTGCATTCAATTCCACATCACTGCAGTGAAGTCCGATATGATCCATTGGTAAATTAAACATTTAAAACATCCTCCTTTTGTTTATTTCAAAGATTTTTTCTTTAAAACAAAGATTATATTCTTTATTATAGACATGCATTGTGGAAAATGCAATAGATTCTCTTTTATTTTTATCATTATTTTTCTGTTCTCCACAATTAAATTGAAATTTTTACCTGTTCATAAAAAAATCTACCAAAAAATAACCGCGCCTTCTTTGTCTGTTCTGTGTATTCTGCTGTTGTATTTTAAAATTTTTTCCGTCACTTCTTTGTGAGGATGCCCGTAACGATTCTCCTTTCCGCAGGAAATGACCGCATGTACCGGCTTTACAAGACTCAGAAATTCTTCTGATGTAGAATTTTTTGATCCGTGATGGGCCACTTTCAAAATATCCGCCTGTTTTAGTCCCTTTCTCAATAATTCTTTCTCCCCTTCTTTTTCAACATCTCCTGTCAGAAGAATTCTTTTCCCATTGATATTTCCCTGCAGCACGAGAGATGCCGCATTTTTTTCCAGGCTGCTTCCAGCCGGCGGATGCAGGACTTTCAGATAAAAATCCGCTCCTTTGATCACTTTGCCTTCTGCCAGAAGAAATATGACGGTTCCTGCTTTTTCCGCTGCTGTTTTTACCGACTCATAAGCCGCATCCCGGGGAACGTCCGGAAGCCCCAGATATTCAATCCGGCCCATCTCCAAAAGTTCCAGTATTCCCGAATAATGATCTTCATCCATATGGGAAATGACCGCAATCTTGATTTTTTGTTTTCCCCGGCTCTTAAGGTATGGAAGCATACGGTACCGCCCTGTTTTCTTAACGCTGCTGCTTCCACCGTCTGCCAGGATCATTCCTCCTGCTGTTTCTGCCATCATGCAGTCTCCCTGTCCCACATCCAGAAACGCTATGGTCTTTGGTCTCATCACCGGCACTGCCGTCATGCACAGGATTCCCATATAGATCACACCAACGCGGACAGAGAAAGGCATTTTCACTTTTTTCTTTCCTGCCAGGTAAAATACGATATATCCTGCCGCGACCCACCACAACGGAACCTGTCCTATGGTAATCATGCCATATTTGATCTGCGAAATCTTCAGAACAGCCCAAAAGAAAGCCTGGATCCACCGATGAAGAAAGAGGGGCGGCAGCCACACAAAAGCCAGCGCCATGGCAAATCCCACAGACGCCGCCGGAACCGCCGCCGCATTTGCCAGAAACGAAAACACTGGCGTTTCATACTGAAGATAAATCATAAGCGGCAGCATTCCCATCTGAAGTTTTAAAGGAAATACAATACGGCTTAAGACTTTTCCCCACACTTTCTTCTTTTTCCCTGTTTCCTGTCCGATGCACCCGATGATGATCACCGCACAAAAGGACAGCAAAAAACCTGTGTCGCCAAAGTACAGAGGATTCCTGATCAGGATCAGGCTGCCGGCCAGAGAGGCAGACGACAAAAGATCATAGTTTTTTCCCAGAACCTGTGACAAAAAATAAATTCCCAGCATAAGGACAGCCCGGATGGAGGAAACAGAACCTCCTGTCAGCATGCCATAATACAGGGCTGTGAAAAAACCTGCAGCTGAACTTAAAAGAAATCCAGCTCCAATCCGCCTTAAAATCCGGTAAATGCTTCTTCCTGCCAGAGAAATATGCAGTCCGGAGACTGCCAGAAGATGAATCAGACCACTTTCTTTAAAATCATCTTTCTGTTCTTCTTCCATAAGGCTCTTATCGCCTAAAAGCATCCCCTGAATCAGCCCTGCCTCCTCTTTACTGTACTGCTCCTGAATCTGATCTTTCATCCATTCTCTGGATTTTTCCAAAACATTTTCCAGCGGATTTTTCCTGTATCCCTTCACATAAATTCTTTCTGCAAATCCCCGGTAATAAATTCCTCTGGCAAAATAGTAATTTCTGGCAGAAAACTGCCCCGGATTTCCCGCTTTCTCCTGGATTTCTACTTTGGTCTCTGCCTGAATCCAATCTCCTGTCCGCACCTTTGCATTGCTGGTATCATAAAGCAGAAGTTTCCCATCCCACCCCTGGCATTGAATCAGATAGGCCATGCTCCTTTCTGTCTGTGAACTTTTAAGGACCACTCCCGATATTTCCTTCGGGGCCTTTTTCTCCACCATGCGGATTTCCTGCTCTGCCGTATGCCTTTGAGCAAAAAGAAGAAGCATCCCTATGGCCATTCCCAGCAGTCCGATCAGATATCTCCGGTCCCGGAGGATCTGCCGCCCCCAGAAAATCACTCCTCCCAGACAATAAAAAACCGCCGCTGGAATTTCCTCATTCCAGACAGCGGCCATGCCGGAAACACATCCGGCAAAAAATAACACAACTGGTCTTTTTTTCATATTTTATTCCATCGGCAGTTCTCCAAACACAAAGCTGTCACGTCCCAACGCGCCGATTGCTTTTCCATCGGTATCAAGCATTGCCTTCCCTGAAACACTGAACGATACATAATTAATACCGTCTATCTGCGTCAGCGTATATACAATCCCTGCTCTGCAGATCAGATCTTCATTCTCATCCAGCTTATTATATCCGGTCGAGAAATCCACCGCAACGATGTTGTTGCTCACTGCGGCACTGTTAATGATCACACCATCCGGTATCGCAGACTTATATTCCGCATCATCATTAACATTTTTCATCTGTTTCAGCATAGTCTTCACATTCTCCTGAGGGTCATCTGACGTCAGATCCAGCTTTTTTTTCACAGGAATCAGACGGGTTCCGCTCTCATTCGTATAATAAACTGCCGTTCCTTCTTCGCTGCTGTCGGTCTGTTTCTTATCTTGACCGGCGCATCCGCCAAATATCAGCGCAAAACACAGACAGCACAAGAAGATAAACCCAATCTTTTTCTTCATGACTCCCTCCTACGCATTATATTTCAACGGAATTCTGACAGTAAACGTTGTTCCTTCACCAAGCTTGCTGTATAGCTTGATCTCACCTTTATGCATCAGCACCGCATTCTGCGTGATTGCAAGTCCAAGACCCGTACCTCCCGTGTCTCTGGATCTTGCCTTATCCACACGGTAAAAGCGGTCAAACACACGGTCCTGACAATCTTCCGGAATGCCGACTCCTGCATCCGCAACCTTCACATAAAAGTATTTATGATCGGCATTTACACTGACTCTGACCCATCCATTGTCCTTGTTATACTTAATTCCGTTTTCAATCAGATTGGACAGCGCAAGTGTCAGTTTTACCTCATCAATCTCTGCGGTTACCGGCCGAAAACTCTCGAAAATCAGCTCAATATTTCTCTGGGCCGCGATCGGCTTCAGCCTTTTCATGATAATCTGCAGCAGTTCATTGATATCAACATTGGAAATCTCCAGTTTTGACGCCTTCTTATCCATTTTCACCAGGGAAAGCAGATCCGATATGATGACATTCTCCCGGTCAATTTCTTTTACCATGTCTGACATAAATTCCCGGTATAATTCCGCCGGAACCTGATCCCCCTGCTGCAGCAGGGAATCCGCCAGCACTTTCATAGACGTCATCGGCGTCTTCAGCTCATGAGAGACATTGGACACAAATTCCTTCCTGGAGTCTTCCAGCACCTGCATCCTTGTCAGAATCTCATTGAACCGGGATACGATTCTTCGAATCTCAAGAAATCCTGTTTCTTCAATTGATTCATCTTCATGCCCCATGGCAATAAAGTCCACATCTTTCTGGATCTTTCTCAGATCTTTTGTCAGCAGATAGCTGACAACCATCGCAAATGCCAGTCCGAAAACAATAAATGCCACCAGCAGCATATTCCTGCGCTGATTCATCTCTATGCTCGCGGCCATAAGATCCTCCCGCGGAACTGTGGCAATCACAACTCCGAGCACCTCACCGCCCTCTGATCCTGCGGAATAAATCGGACACATGATCTCAATATAATTGCCTTTTTCATTGACAACCCGTTCTTCTTTTCCTTTCATAATCCGCAGAACATCCCGATTCAGGAAATATTTCCCCTGAAAATCCGTATGGGTATCTTTAATAATCTTATAATTCTTCTTGATGATAATGATCCGCCCATTCATACTTGCAGCCAGGTCATTGGTCTGGGACGACAGGGTATTGGAATTGTCATTCAAAATAAAATCCACCCCTACAACCTGATTGCCAAGCCATCTGCACTGCGCTTCCACACTGTCTACCTTCTGATTAAAGGCTTTCTCACTGTATCCGTCATTCAAAAATTTGCTGAACAGGACAGCAATAAATACAGAAGCAGTAAGAACTGAAATGCAGATCAGAAACTGCAGGCTTCCCAAATAGGCAAACCGCTTCTTCCATCTCTTCTTATCCTTGGAAATAGTAACCTACCCCCCACTTCGTATGTACATAATCCGGCACTCCCGGGTTCGCTTCTATCTTCTCCCTGAGTCTTCGGATATGCACATCCACAGTTCTGGCATCTCCAGGATAATCATACCCCCATACGGTATTCAGCAGATCCTCCCGGCTGTATACTTTATTCGGATGGAACACCAGCAGTTCCAGCAGATCAAATTCTTTTGCGGTGAGATTCACCTCTTTCCCGTGAACATGGACTCTTCGGCTCTCACAATCGATCTTAAGGCCTCTGTATTCCACAACTTTCGGTGTCTCCTCCGCCGGCGCATCATGATGTGCGGTTCTCCTCATGATCGCCTTAATCCTCGCTTTTACCTCAAGAATATTAAAAGGCTTCGTGATATAGTCATCTGCCCCATACTCGAGTCCAAGAATCTTATCCATGTCCTCACCTTTTGCGGTCAGCATAATGATCGGAACATTGGAAAACTCACGGATTGCCTGGCATACTTCAAATCCGGACAACCCCGGAAGCATGACATCCAGAAGAATAATATCATATGTATTCGCTTTTGCTTTTTCTAATGCTTCTTCACCGTCATAGGCACAATCCACCTGCATCTCATCCTGTTCCAGGCTGAATTTAATCCCTTTGACGATTAATTTTTCATCATCAACCACTAAAACCTTTTTCATTTCTTACACCTCTATTATTATATTGTAATGCTGTCTTTAATCTTGTTGTATATTCCTTCCTTGATTCCCTGTATCTTCATAATATCCTCGGTTTTTGAAAAAGGACCATGTTCCTCTCTGTAAGCAATGATATCCTCAGCCTTCGATTCTCCAATTCCTGAGAGAGTCATCAGCTCCTCTCTGCCTGCCGTATTGATATTGACTTTTCCGGCAGAAGTCCCCGCACCTTCCGCCGCATTCTGCGAAGACGGTTCCTTCGCTTCTTCTTCTGACGGAACATAAATCTGCTGTCCGTCCTTCATCTTCTCCGCCTGATTGACGCTCTCCCAGGACGCCTTTGAAGTGAAGCCTCCTGCCGCCTTCACAGCTGCCGCGATCCTGTCACCGGCAGAAAATTCATAAACTCCCGGATGTTTCACCTGCCCGCAGATATAGATCACGATCTTCTTCTCTGCTTTGGCCGTGCTTCCCTTCTTCTCCGCTTCCGTATCCTGCGACACTTCCACATGATGGCCGGAAGAGCACCCCGCTGGTGCAGTAAACATCAAAATCAATATTAAAAATATGGTTCGGACTCTTTGAAACAACGTTAACCTCCCGGTCGCTGCAAAGAGCTTTGAACATGTAAATCTCTTACTATTGTAACGAAAATAATAATACTTTACAAGAGATATTTACGATTTCCATTTAAATATTACAAGGCCTGCAACAAACAAAATCACACCAATCAGACGGATCCACTGAAAGCCTGTTTTCTCTGCTCCAAACCACCCAAACACCTCGATCAGATAAGAAACAATGACCTGAGACGCCACGATCAGCATCGCAGACTGTGCCGGTCCCAGAGCTCCTATACTTTTAATGACAGTAAATGTAATCGCGGCTCCAATCACACCGCCCAGCAGGAGATATCTGGGATGGACTTTTGCAAGCATTAAAAAGCTCTTGTCATGTTCTGTCACCGCCCAGATTAAAATGCATGCCAGAAAACCTGTAAACTGAACAAAAGAACTGGTCGTCCAGGTGCTGCTTTGTTTTGTCACTTCTGTATTCAGGACTCCCTGAATGCTCATCAGCGCACCGGAAACCAGCGCGATTATAAATCCAAACATAGAAAAAAGCCTCCATTTCAAACTATATTACCCTTAGTTTTTCCATGAAAGCTTTTTCTATTCAATTTCCTTCTATGCCTCATCCAGGATTTCTTTTAAAATCCGGATCATTTCATCTACATCTTTTTCTTCGATGACCAGAGGCGGTACAAATCTTATGACATTATTTCCCGCAGTCATAAGAATGAGTCCTTTTTTCAACGCGGCGTTTACAATCTCTCCCGCAGGTTTTTCCGGAACAAACTCCAGCCCCTGCATCAGAGCAATTCCCCTGTGGCCGGAAATAAAATCATACTGGTCTTTGAGCTGTTCCAGCTGATCCCACAGATATTCTCCGACCGCTTTGGCATGCTCCGGCACTTTCTTTTCCTCAAACTGCTCAAATACTGCGTTGATGGCAGCGCAGGCAAAAGGATTTCCTCCATATGTTGTTCCATGGTCTCCCGGCACCAGCGCTCCGTCTGCTTTGTCATTGACAACAAATGCTCCTACCGGAACTCCGCATCCCAGAGCCTTTGCCAGTGTCATAACATCTGGTTTTACTCCATAAAGATCATGAGCAAACATGGAACCGCATCTTCCCATGCCGCACTGAATTTCATCGAAGATCAGCAGAATGTCTTTCTCATCACAAAGTTTCCTAAGCCCCTTAAGAAACTCAGGTTCTGCCGGATAGATTCCTCCTTCTCCCTGTACCACTTCACAGATAATTCCACATGTTTTATCTGTAACTTTGGATTTCACGTCTTCCAGATCATTGAATTTTGCAAAGACAGCACGAAATTCCTTTGGAATAAATCCATCCTGATAATGGGCGTTCCCCGTAACAGACAGCGCTCCCTGGCTTCTTCCGTGGAAAGACTGATCCATGGCAATAAATTCGTAATCTTTTGTCTTATCCTTATTATAGGCATATTTTCTTGCAACTTTCAGCGCCCCTTCAATGGCTTCTGTTCCACTGTTCGTAAAAAATACTTTTTTCATTTTGGATGCTTCCACAATCTTTTTCGCAGCTTCCACTGCCGGGATATTATAAAAAAGATTGGATGTGTGGATCAGCTTGTCAATCTGATCTTTGAGCGCATCGTTATAAGCTTTATTTCCATACCCGAGAGCAAATACAGCAATCCCTGCTCCAAAATCCAGATATCTTTTTCCTTCTGCGTCATATAAATATACGCCTTCTCCTTTTTCCAGCACCACCGGATACCTGTTGTAGGTTTTTAATATGTATTTTTCTCCCTGTTCAATATAATCTTTCTGATTCATAATGTGCCTCCTAGAATAATGGCTCTTTCAGGATTGCCGTTCCTACACCTTTTTCCGTAAAGAACTCCAGAAGCAGGCAGTGAGGAACCCGTCCGTCCAGCACATGGACTCTTGCAACTCCTTTTTCAATGGCTTCAATGCAGTTCTGCAGTTTTGGAAGCATTCCGCCTCCTACAACACCTTTTTCGATAAATTCTCTTGCCTGGGCAAGATCCATTTCTGAAATCAGTGTGGACTTATCTTCCGGATCTACAAAGACTCCTTCGATATCTGTCAGGAATACCAGTTTTTCCGCGTTCAGCGCAGAAGCCACCGCACAGGCTGTATCATCCGCATTGATATTATATGGCTCAAAGTCATCTCCCAGTCCGATCGGTGAAATAACCGGAACGAAATCATCTTCAATAAGAGCTTCCAGAAGCTCTGTATCTACAGATTTTACTTCTCCCACATATCCCAGATCTTTGCCCGGCATTTCTTTTTTAGTGACATGGATCATCTCCGCGTCTTTTCCAGACAGCCCAACGGCTTTGACTCCAGCCTCTGCCATCATGGCAACCAGTTCCTGATTTACTTTAAACAATACCATTTCCGCTACTTCCATGGTATCTTTATCAGTCACGCGAAGTCCATGATAAAATTCCGGTTCCTTTCCTGACATGCGGACCCATTTGCTGATTTCTTTTCCGCCGCCATGGACTATGATCGGTTTCATTCCGATCAGTTTCAGCAATGCCACATCCCGGATTACACTTTTTTGCAGTTCTTTATCTTTCATTGCGCTTCCGCCGTATTTTACAACAACATAACAATTATTAAAACGGCGGATATATGGCAGTGCTTCGGTTAGTACTTCCGCCTTCTGTTTGGACTGTTCAATCTGTTCTGCCTGATTCATCTTTTTTCTCCTTCTTTCTCTTTTTTCAGTTTTTATGATCTGTAATCTGCATTGATGCTGACATAATCATGTGTCAGATCACATCCCCATGCAGTTGCTTCTTCTTCTCCATTGTGGACATGGATCTTTGCTGTTACTTTCTCTTCTGATAAAATCTTTGTTGCTTCTTCTTCTGAGTAATCTGCCGCGATTCCATCTTTTACGATATCGATCGTTCCCGCAGCACTTTCAAAAGCAATATCTACCTTTTCCGGATCAAAATTTACTCCAGAATACCCCAGTGCACATAAAATTCTTCCCCAGTTGGCATCTTTTCCGTAAATCGCCGCTTTGGTAAGACTTGAAGTTACAACAGATTTACTCAGGATCCTGGCATTCTCTTTCGTATCCGCACCTTCTACGTAAACTTCAAACAGCTTGGTGCATCCCTCTCCATCTCCGGCAATTTGTTTGGCCAGTTCCCGGTTTACATAAAGGAGACCTTCCCTGAATGCTTCATAGTCTCTGTCTTTTTCCTGTATCTTTTTACAGCCTGACATTGCGTTTGCCATAACCAGAACGGTGTCATTTGTGGAAGTATCTCCATCTACGGAAATCATATTGAATGTATCTTCTACAATCTCTTTCTGCAGTTCCTGCAGCAGTTCTTTATCAATGGCTGCATCTGTTGCGATATACCCAAGCATTGTGCCCATATTTGGATGGATCATTCCAGAACCTTTGCAGATGCCCCCTATGATTACTTCTTTGCCGTCAATCTCAACGGAAACAGCGGCTTCTTTTGACTTTGTATCTGTTGTCAGGATTGCCTCTGCCGCATCCCGGCTGCTCTGCCGGTCATGAGCAATCTTTGGCACCAGCTGATGGATTCCTTCCTTAATAATATCCATTGGCAGCTGCTGCCCGATGACTCCCGTAGAGCCAATGGCGATTTCTTCCTGTTTCAGGTTCAGAAGTCCGGCTGCAAGAGCTGCTTCTTCCTGCGTATTTTCATATCCTTCCGTCCCGGTACAGGCGTTGGCGATTCCTGTATTTACGACAACCGCCCGAATAGCTTCCTGTTCTTTTACCAGTTTCTGATCCCACTTAACCGGTGCTGCCTTTACAATATTTCTTGTAAAAGTTCCCGCAAGGACAGCCGGCTGTTCACTGTAGATCATGGCCATATCCTTTTTTTCACTTCCCGGTTTGATACCTGCACGGATTCCTGCTGCCAGAAAACCTTTTGGAGCGGTAACTCCTCCATCGATTATCTTCATATTCTATGATTCCTTTCTGTATTTCATTTTCTGTCCTATCTTATAACTTTTACGGGAACATCGGAACTAATTCCAGTCCCTCTGCTTCATCCAGACCAAACATCAGGTTCATGTTCTGAACAGCCTGTCCTGCCGCCCCTTTTACAAGATTATCCATGGCACCCATCATAATAATGCGCCCCGTTCTCTGGTCAATCTTAAAGTTTACATCTACATAGTTGCTTCCTTCCACCCATCGGGTTTCCGGGCAGACATCTTTTTCCAGAACTCTTACAAATTTTTCTTCTTTATAATAAGAATCATAAAGTTCCTTAATTTTTTCATAAGACACTTCTTTTTTCAGATTCGCATAAGCGGTCACCAGGATTCCCCGGTTCATCGGCACCAGATGCGGAGTAAAATTCAATATGACTTTTTCTCCTGACGCATAACTTAACTGATCTTCAATCTCCGGCGTATGACGATGGGTCGCGACTCCATACGCTTTGATATTTTCATTGACTTCACAGTAAAGATTGTTTACCTTTGCTCCTCGTCCTGCTCCGGAAGTACCGGATTTTGCATCGATGATGATGCTGTTCATATCAATCAGTCCTTCTTTCGCCATCGGATAAATGGATAACGTGGAGCATGTCGGATAGCAGCCCGGATTGGCAATCAGCCTTGCCTTTTTAATATCTTCACGATTGATCTCACACAGTCCATATACTGCCTCTTTGATAAATTCCGGACTCTGATGTTTTAATCCATACCATTCCTCATAACGGTTAACATCTTTGATCCTGAAGTCCGCACTCAGATCAATAATCTTTGTTTTAGACAAAACATCTTCTGATACAAGAGAACTGCACAGCCCCTGAGGTGTTGCGGTAAATACAACGTCCGCTTTCTCTGCCAGTTCTTCTATATTATCATCCAGACATTTGTCATCTACGATTTCGAACATATTATGAAACACATCATAATATTTCTGATCAATATAACTTCTGGAACCATACCAGACAATTTCCGCATCCTTATGCTGCATCAGCAGTCTTACCAGCTCCTGGCCGGCATACCCGGTAGATCCAATGATTCCTGCTTTTATCATATTTCTCATCCCTGCACTTTCTTTAGTTTTTCTTCATATATTTATCATCAATTGTTCCTAAGTATACAACTGAAATTGAAAATATGCAATAGTTTTGCATAAATATACATTTATTTTTCGTTTTATTCATTCTTTTCCAATAAATATTCATTCAAAATGAAAAAAGTCCTTGCAAAACCCGCTCATATCACGTATATTATTAGACAGACAATTACTTATTTATTTAGGAGGATATATAAAATGAAAGAAAAAGTTGTTTTAGCGTATTCCGGAGGACTCGACACTACAGCCATCATTCCCTGGCTGAAAGAGAACTATGATTATGAAGTTATCTGCTGCTGTGTTGACTGCGGACAGGAAGAAGAATTGGACGGACTGGAAGAAAGAGCAAAATATTCCGGTGCTTCCAAATTATATATTGTAGACATCACAGATGAATTCTGCGATGATTATATTATGCCTTGCGTACAGGCAGGCGCTGTATATGAAAACAAATATCTGCTCGGAACTTCCATGGCTCGTCCTGGAATCGCAAAAGCACTGGTTGATGTCGCAAGAAAAGAAGGCGCTACCGCTATCTGCCACGGTGCAACAGGAAAAGGAAATGACCAGATTCGTTTTGAACTTGGTATCAAAGCTCTCGCTCCGGACTTAAAGATCATTGCTGCATGGAGAGATGACAAATGGAACATGGATTCCCGTGAATCTGAGATTGCATACTGCAAAGAACATGGCATCGATCTTCCATTCTCTGCTGACCAGAGCTACAGCCGCGACCGCAACTTATGGCATATCAGCCATGAAGGACTGGAGCTGGAAGATCCTGCAAACGAGCCGGATTATGATCACCTTCTGGTTCTTGGAGTTTCTCCTGAAAAAGCTCCGGATGAGGGTGAATACGTTACCATGACATTTGAGAAAGGTATCCCTACTTCCATCAACGGTGAAAAGATGAAAGTGTCTGATATTATCCGTAAGCTGAACGCATTGGGCGGCAAACATGGAATCGGTATCGTTGATATCGTGGAAAACCGTGTTGTAGGAATGAAATCCCGCGGTGTTTATGAAACTCCAGGCGGAACCATCCTTATGGAAGCACATGCTCAGCTGGAAGAACTGGTATTAGACCGCGCTACCATGGAAGTAAAGAAAGATATGGGCAACAAACTGGCTCAGGTTGTATACGAAGGAAAATGGTTTACTCCTCTCCGTGAGGCAATCCAGGCATTTGTAGAATCCACACAGGAGTATGTAACAGGTGAAGTAAAATTCAAACTGTACAAAGGAAATATCATCAAAGCCGGAACTACTTCTCCATATTCTTTATACAGCGAATCTCTTGCTTCTTTCACAACAGGTGATTTATATGATCATCATGATGCAGAAGGATTCATCACTCTGTTCGGACTTCCACTAAAGGTTCGCGCTATGAAGATGAAAGAAATTGAGGAAAGCCAGAAATAATCTGCAGATCTATAAAAAAGAAACGATGCGTTCTCAATGCATCGTTTCTTTTTCTTTGCTGATTTTTAAAGATTCAGCCGGTATCCCGCTCCCCAGATGGTTTCTATAATCTGAGGATTTCTTGCGTCATCTTCTATTTTTTCCCGCAATCGATTAATATGAACAGAAACTGTAGCCGCGTCTGAAACATAATCATATCCCCATATTTTTTCAAACAGCTGTTCTTTAGAAAAAACAAGATTTGGATTTTCCGCCAGAAAACAAAGCAGTTTAAATTCCCTGTTAGGCAGTTTAATCTCTCTCCCGTTTTTCCATACTCTCCAGGTCTTTGGTTCTATAATCAAATCTGCCACAGCAATCTGATCCTGATTTTCCTTATTTTTGCTTCCCGTATCCCGGTCAGACGTCAAACGGGCATATCGTTTCAGATGGGAACGTACTCTGGCAATCAGCTGGGAAGGATCGAAAGGTTTTGTAATATAGTCATCCGCTCCAAGCCCCAGTCCCCGGATGATATCGGCTGCTTCCGACCGTGCCGTTACCATAAGAATCGGAATATCAATCTCATCCCGTATGGTCCGGCAGATATCATAACCGCTCAGTCCCGGCAGCATCAGATCCAGAAGAATCAAGTCATAGGAATTTTTCTTTACTTCAGGGATAACCTGTGTTCCATCCCCTATGACATCCGCCTCATAACCGCTGCTTTCCAGATAATCTTTCTCCAGCTGGGCAATCTTTTTATCGTCTTCTACTATCAAAATCTTTGCCATCTTATCTCTCCTTCGGAAAATAGAGCTGTATTTTTAATCCCTGGTCATTCTCGGCCGCCACTTTCCCATTGTGGCGTTCCATAATATATTTTACTACAGAAAGTCCGATTCCGCTTCCTTTTTCATTTCTGGATTCATCGCAGCGGTAAAACCGTTCGAAAATCCGGTCCAGTTTTTCTTCCGGAACCCCTTTTCCATTATCCTTCCACTCCAGCAAAACAAAATCTTTTATTTCACTGACCCGGATCTGGATTTTCACCGGCCGGACCATGGCATATTTTAAACTGTTTTCCAGAAGATTATCAAAAATACGCCTTACCTGATCTACATCCAGCATAACTTCCGGAATCCACTCCGGTTCCTGTTTCATTGTAATCTGTACCTGCTTAGAATCCATAACCGCTTCTTTCTGTGCCATACAGGCTGCGGTAAATTCCCCAAGTTCCGCAGAAACCATATGAAACGGCATCTGCCCGCTCTCCATTCTGGAAAAATCAAAAAGTTTCTGAAGAAGAACGTTCATCTCTTCTGTAGATTCGTAAGCAGTCTTCAGATACAGATATTCTTTTTCCGGCGTATCCGCCACCCCATCCAGCACACCTTTAATATATCCCTGAACTGAAGTCAGCGGAGTCCTCAGATCGTGTGAAATGCCTGCCACCATATCTGTTCTCGCTTTTTTATTTTTGGCCTGCTGCTCCTGCTCCGCAAGGATCGTATGCTGCATATCATTAAATACCTGGCATACATCTTCAAATTCCTGCTCACCCTGATATACAATGTCCTCCCGAAGATTTCCGTCTTTGATCCGTCTGACTCCTTTTCCCAGTTTCTCCAGGGGCTCCATCACCACCCGGTTCATCCGTCTTGTAAAAAAAGCAGACAGAAGGAGAATCACAAGAATGGCTCCCGTGCCGATCAGAAAAAAAGCAATCAAAAACGGGCGAAACAAATTTTTTACCATTGACTTTTTCCAGTCTTCTTTCGGAAAATGCGCCGCAGCCACACAATACTTTCCTTCCGGATGATATTGGGCAATCAATGTAACATTCCGGCGGAAAAAGATTTCCGGTTTCTCTTCCGATAAATCCAGCTGTGCAGTAACCTCCAAAAGTTCTGACATCTGTTTACTTCTGCTTCCTTGTTCTATTTTTCCTCCGGAAATCACCGCAGTTTCATATCCCCACTCTTTCAGCCTCTGCTGTGTCCCGGAGAAATTCTCTATTTCTGTTTTTTGAATTTCCGAGACAGCCTGTACAACATTTGAATCCAGTTTCCTCTGTTCCAGCGCGTCCAGACGTTGTTCAAAGGAATCCTCAAATGCAAGCAGCACAAGCAGTATGATCATCATCAGAGAAAACAGCGCCAGAAACAAGATCATCATATTGCTGCGAAACATCCTCTTTTTTAAAGACATATTTTTCTCCTTTACCCTGTCCTTTTCTTCATCATACCGGAAGTTCTGTCCTTTTTCCATAGTTTCTTCCAAAAATTCCATTCCGGATCATTTCAAAAAGAGCGACTGCCGCCACAGTTCCAAAGGCTTCTGCCGCCGCAAAAACTCCCATGGAGAATGTTATCGGAGCAATTTCAAACAGACCAGGCAGCACGATCAGCGAACCTGTGATTCCTATGATCATCAGGGTGCAGATTCCTATCCTGAGTTTTGTAAATGGAATACAGCTCCTGATGACCGCAGCAGCAGAAATAAAAATCAACAGCAGATACATAACCGTCTGTCTTTGCGGTTCTGTAAACGGTGCCATCCAGCTGATCTGTGCAATCATAAGCGCGGCTGTCACTCCATACGGCATGGCTTTCAAAAGGGCTGTCTTTAAAAATGTTCCCTGGATTCTCCTTGTATCAGACTCCAGGATCGTTACAAAAGATGGAAATGCTTCCACAAAAGCATCAATCAATGTAATCTGTATCGGGATAAAGGGAAACGGAACATTGGACACGAGACAAAACAGGGATGCCAGCACAGAATAAATCGTTTTTATAAAGAAAACACCGGCAGTTCTTGTTACGTTGTGCACTACTTTTCTTCCTTCCATTACAACCTGCGGCAGATTCGTAAAATCAGAATCCATCAGAACAATCTGTGAAATCTGACGGCTCGCATCGCTGCCGTCCGCCACTGCGATGGAGCAGTCTGCCTCTCTCAAGGCAAGCAGATCATTGACTCCGTCTCCTGTCATTGCCACTTTATGTCCCTGACGTTTCATCGCCTTCACCAATTCCTGTTTCTGTTTTGGCGTTACTCTGGCAAATACGGCAAAATCCCGGCAGATTCTGTCATAATCAATCTTTCCTTCCAAAGCCGACATATCCAGCGCATCTGCCCATCGGTTTAATCCAGCTCTTTTCGCAATCATGGAAACTGTCTTTACATGATCTCCGGAAATCACCTTGACATCCACACCTTCCTTTCGGAAGAAATCCAGGGTTTCCCTGGCATTCTTTCGTATGGTATCTTCCAGCACCACAGCATATACCGGCTGTATCCTGTTTTCAGGAAGGGATTCTTCATGATCCCATCCGCTTCCTGTATAACCGATCACGATTACGCGGTGTCCTTTTTCCATCTCCTGTTCCAGATTTTCCGGCAGCTCCCCAAGCAGCCGTTCCGGCGCTCCCACAAATATGGTTCCTGCTTCCTGAAAGCTTACGCTTCCCCATTTTCTTTTGGAGGAAAATGAGATTTTATGAGACGGTAAATAAACCGTTTCCGGCGCAAACTGTTCTTTCAACGCCTGGAATGTGGCATTATTGTCGTCACTTGCAGCCATATATGACTTCACCAGAGCTTCTATCTCTCCCTGATTGAAATCTGACATGGGAATGACTCGGCGTACTTTTAGATTCCCATCTGTGATCGTTCCAGTCTTGTCCAGACAAATAGTGTCCACATGGGCCAGCGTCTCCAGAGAATATATATTCTGCACGAGGATCTTCATCTTCGCCAGCCGGATCACTCCTGCTGCCAGTGATACAGAAATCAGAAGAACCAGTCCTTTTGGCAGCATGCCAAGAAGTGCTGCTGACGTGGATACAATGGCTGTATCTGCCGGTGTATTTCTAAGGAAATATGCCTCAAGGAACAATAAAATTCCCAGCGGCAGAATAAAAAAACTGGTAAATTTTGTTACTTTCCGCATGGAACCCAGCAGCTCTGACGCCACCTTTTTTTCCTTTTTTACCTCACTGGCCAGTTTCGCCGCATAATTTTCTTCTCCTACATGAGTCACTCTGGCATAGGCTTTTCCGGAAATCACGAAACTGCCGGAATAAAGCTCACTTTCTTTTTCTTTGATGATGGGATCACTTTCTCCTGTCAGCAGCGACTCATTGACCTCCAGGTTCCCTTCCGCAACTACCGCGTCATTGCAGATCTGATTTCCGCTTTCTAACACCATCAGATCATCTTTTACGATTTCATCCAGTTCGATCTGCACTTCCTTCCCTTCCCGTATGACTTTAACGGAAGGCCGGTTTAAGATAGACAGTTCATCCACCAGCTTTTTCGCCTTTAATTCCTGGAAGATTCCGATACAGATATTGCAGATGATAATGGCAATAAACAGCATATTGGAATATGCGCCTGCCGCAAATAACAATCCTGCGATCAAAAAGTTCAGAAAATTAAATAAGGTAACAATATTTTCATATATGATCTGTGATGTCTTCTTCGTTATACTTTCTGTTTTTCCTTCTCCCTGACCCTGCCTGCGCCTTTCTTCCACTTCCTGCAGGGACAATCCGGATACGTTTTCTTTCATACGCTCTGCGCCTCCTGTTTTTTCTTTTAACGCAAAGTCTAACAGAAATTATTTAAAAATCTCCTGATACTTTTTAAACTTTTTTTAAACAAATTTCTTATATCACCGGATCTGTACAGATTTCCGGGCTTATGGAGGCAAAAAAGCGAAGCCTATCTGGCTCCGCTTTCTATCTCCGGATATTCTTTTTTCAATCTCTCATACGCCCCGATCACCGGTTCCGGCACATCCACATGGACAATAAAATCTTTTCCTCTGGGTCCGTATCCATTCTCATCATCCCGCAGTCTGGAAATCTCCCCGAGAATCAGCTGGAGCATTCTCTCTCTGCTCCACAAATTTTTTATCTCCGTCTGCCAGGCGCCGTCTTCCTTCAGCCGGGGAATAAATGGCGCATAACTTATGATCCGGCTCTCTGTCTCATAGCGTTTCAGGGAAGCAGACGCTCTCTTCTGAAGCAGCGGATCCTGAATCAGAATCAAAATCTGTTTTCCAATCCCATGCTCCTTTATGATTTTCAGCGCGTTTTCTGCATTCTCTCCACTGTTTGTGGATTCTTTATCCAGAAAAATGTCTGCCGGATTCGTTTTATAAATCTGACAGGCAATCCGGGCATAAATTTCCGCCTCTGTTAAGTCTTCCAGCTCCTGCGTATCCCACGGATATGCAGGTGACTCCCCCACGGCTTTCCTGAGACGTCCTGTGGAATGACCGATGCCGCCGCAGAAAATCATCTTTTTTGCAATTCCTTTTTTAAATACTTCAGACGCAAATTCCGCCGTATATGGAAGATCATTTCCAAATACCAGCACCGCATCTGCCTGCTCTTGTCCAGACACTGCCTTCAGGGTTTCTCTGCTCAGAGTTTCTATATTCCGCTCTGCCAGGAACCCGGCTATCTGGTTCACATCCGATATGAATCCTGTCTTCATATCCTATCCCTGATATTTCTGGATCTGTTCTTCAATCAGCGCACTGTCATCAAAATAATTGATCTTCATAGCTGTGCGCATGCTCTTTAATGTCTCAGCCGCAACCTTCTGTGCTTTCTCGCTTCCACTCTTTAAGATTTCATACACTTCCGGAATTCTGCTTTCCCAGTATGCTCTTCTCTCACGAATCGGACCTAATTCTTCCTGAAGGACTTTATTTAAGAATTTCTTGATCTTCACATCTCCAAGTCCTCCTCTGCGGTAGTGATCTTTCAATTCTTCCAGATTCGCATAATCCGGCAGATATTCCTCAAAATACTCATCTTTACAGAAGGCATCCAGATATGTAAATACAGTATTGCCTTCTACCTGTCCCGGATCTGTAATCTTAATATGATTCGGATCTGTAAACATGGACATAACTTTCTGCTGCACTTCTTTTTCCGTGTCTGCCAGATAAATACAGTTATTTAAAGATTTGCTCATCTTCGCTTTTCCATCAATTCCCGGCAGACGTCTGCAGGCGTCATTTTCCGGAAGAAGGATCTCCGGCATAACCAGGACATCCTCACCATAGACACTGTTAAATTTGTGAACGATTTCCCTGGTCTGTTCGATCATTGGCATCTGATCTTCTCCTACCGGTACAGTATTGGCCCGGAACGCCGTGATATCCGCTGCCTGACTGATCGGATAGGTGAAAAATCCTACCGGTATGCTCGCCTCGAAATTACGCATCTGAATTTCATTTTTTACCGTCGGATTTCTCTGAAGTCTGGAAACTGTTACCAGATTCATATAATAGGCTGTCATCTCGAACAGTTCCGGGATCATGGACTGAATGAAAATCGTTGTCACCTCCGGATCCATTCCTACAGACAGATAATCCAGTGCTACTTCAACAATGTTCTGACGGACTTTTTCCGGATGTTCCGCATTGTCTGTCAAAGCTTGAGCATCCGCGATCATAATATAAATATCACTGTATTCTCCTGAATTCTGAAGTTCTACCCTCCTTCGCAGAGAGCCTACATAATGCCCTACGTGAAGGCGTCCTGTCGGCCGGTCACCTGTTAATATTACTTTTCCCATGTTCTTTCCTCCTGTATTTTATGGAACCCAGATAGGTTCTCAGTCTTTCTTTTCCAACAGATCTGTTCTGTCTCTATCCGCAGATATTATACCATAAAAACTATCACAAAACATAAAAAGGATGAATCCTTCTTTCCCGGAATTTCATCCTTTCTATTCTGCCGTTTCCGATGACAGCATCCTTATTCCATGACTGCCTTGATCTCGTCTATCATATCCTGCGCCTTTTCTCCGCCAGCATAGCCAATCCGATATACCCTGCCGTTGATCAGGATTTCACCGCCGTTGGTCAGAATCAGACTGTCTTCTCCCAGCATCAGCATCATAAATTCATCCGGATCTCCGCTGATCTGCGGATTATTGATAAAAGTCTTGATCGTATAGTGATACTGATAATCTGCCAGTATCTCACGAATTTTCTGAAATCCTTCTGATCCAGCCTTAAAAGTCGTTGCCTGGCCGCTGTCTTTCACTGTATCCGTCTGGAAAATAGAATCCGTAACAATAATCTGCACTTCCTGCTTATTTCTTATATACTTTTCAAAAGTAAACGGATAAAACAGCACCAGACATATTCCGATGATAACGAGGGCAATCAGGAGTCTTTTTAAATTCCTGCTTATCTTCATATCTGCAGCCCCTTTTCATCTGTTTATGGTATCACATTTCCTGCCATTTTGTAAACCCAGTACCAGTCTTCTCTGCTCAGTTCCACATCACAGGCTTTGACAATCTCCCGCATTCTCTTTAAATTGCAGGATCCGATGATCACCTGCATATCGGCCGGGTGCCTTAAAAGCCATGCGACTGCTGCCGCACTGTCTGTGATTCCATATTTTTCTCCAATCGTCTGCAGAGCTTTGTTGATCTTTGGATAATCAGGATTTCCCATAAATGTGCCTTCAATCGCGCCATGCTGGAACGGCGACCAGCACTGGATCGTAATCTTATGTAATCTGGCATAATTTAAAAGACTTCCATCCCTGCAGGCTCCCCCTTCAAACATCGTATTGACCTGGATCCCTTCATCAATCATGCAGGTATGAGCGACACTCAGCTGCATCTGGTTGATCTTCAGAGGCTGTTTTACACATGTCTTTAACAATTCAATCTGCATGGGATTCTGGTTGCTGACGCCAAATCTCAGAACCTTTCCCTGTCTCTCCAGCTGATCAAATGCTGATGCCACTTCTTCCGGTTCCATCAGCGCATCCGGCCGGTGCAGCAAAAGATAATCCAGATAATCTGTCTCCAGACGCTTTAAACTTGCTTCTACAGACTCAATGATATGTTTTTTTGAGAAATCAAAATAGTTGTTTTTTTCTCCTGTTACAATTCCGCATTTTGACTGAAGAAAGATCTGATCTCTCAGAGACGGCTGCTGCTTCAGGATCTAGCCGAATTTTTCTTCACAGACCCCTACTCCGTAAATATCCGCATGATCAAAAAAGTTTACCCCTGCTTCCAGATCATTCTTGATCAGCGCATCCAGTTCACTCTGGGTCAGCGCATCAATTCTCATGCATCCCTGGATAACTGCCGGAGCTTCCAGATCCGCTCCTCCGGCTGCAACATATTTCATAATTGTTTCCTCCTGTCCGTTTTTCTTTTACCTTATCAGACAATCCGAATCCTGTCGATAGTCATTGGAAAGATAATTACAAAAATTTGTAATGGGGCTTTTCTTCATCAAACAGTTTGTATCTTAAAAAATCATCCATTACAATAGCAACGCTGGAAACCAGGAACCAAAAAAAAGAATAAAGCAGACAGATCTGTCCTTTGAAATTGTAGGGAAGATTGGAGTAGTCCCAGATATCCATCCTAAGCCACACATTCACGATCAGTCCCGTGATCAGCTCCAGCACTGTAATGATCACGGAAGACAGCACCATCTGACTTAAAAAACTGATTCTGATCTTTTTATTTTCATTTAACAGACCGCAGCATATAAAACACGCTCCTCCGCACAGAAACATCGTATAATGTGAATATCCCCGGACCAGCACTTCCAAAAAAAAGTAGGCCATCCCGCCTATCGCAAACAATATCATATATTTTTCTACCTGTAATCTTTTTTCCATAATCCCACCTATGCTTTTTTCTTCCATTATTGTGCGTCTTTTCATATCCATATATTCTTAAGAAAATCAAATTTATATGGCAAATTTCTCCCATATCGTGTAAAATGTAGAAAGCATACAGATAAACCGAAAGGAACAAAATTAACAGAAAAGAGGATTTCATTTATGGCACAATTATGGGGCGGTCGTTTCACAAAAGAAACTGACCAGTTAGTATACAATTTTAACGCTTCCATTTCTTTTGACCAGAAATTTTATAAACAGGACATTCAGGGAAGCATTGCTCACGTTACGATGCTTGCCAGCACAGGTGTCCTGACGGAGGAAGAACGGGATCAGATCATTGAAGGGCTTAATGGCATTCTTGATGATCTGGAACATGGAAGAATTGAGATTACCAGTGAATATGAAGATATCCACAGTTTTGTCGAAGCAAATCTGATCGACCGGATCGGAGACGCCGGCAAAAAACTTCATACCGGACGCAGCCGCAATGACCAGGTAGCTCTGGATATGAAATTATATACGCGGGATGAGATTATCGAGATCAAAGGTCTGGTAAAAGAACTGATGGAAACACTTCATCAGATCATGAAAGACAACATTGACGCTTTTATGCCTGGTTTTACACATCTTCAGAAAGCACAGCCGGTAACGCTTGCTCATCACACAGGCGCTTACATGGAAATGTTTAAACGGGATTACAGCCGTTTATGTGATATTTATGAAAGAATGAATTACTGTCCGCTGGGATCCGGCGCCCTTGCCGGAACAACGTATCCGCTGGACCGGGAGCAGACTGCAGAACTTCTTGGCTTTTATGGTCCGACTTTAAACAGTATGGATTCTGTATCTGACCGTGATTACCTGATTGAACTGCTTTGCGCGCTATCCACGATCATGATGCACTTAAGCCGCTTCTGCGAAGAAATCATTCTCTGGAATTCCAACGAATACCAGTTTGTTTCCATTGATGACGGATTCAGCACCGGAAGCAGCATTATGCCGCAGAAGAAAAACCCGGATATCGCAGAACTTGTCCGCGGCAAAACAGGCAGAGTGTATGGCGCCCTGATGTCCCTTCTGACTACAATGAAAGGGATTCCTCTTGCGTACAATAAAGATATGCAGGAAGACAAAGAGCTTACTTTTGACGCCATCGACACTGTAAAAGGCTGTATTTCCCTGTTTAACGGCATGATGAAGACCATCACTTTTAATTATGACAGAATGGAAGCCAGCGCAAAGAACGGATTTACCAACGCAACCGACGCAGCCGATTACCTGGTCAACCACGGAGTTCCATTCCGTGATGCCCATGGCATTGTTGGACGCCTTGTCCTTCTCTGCATTGAAAAAGATATTTCTCTGGATGAACTCCCTCTGGAAGAATATCAGGCAGTCAGCCCGGTGTTTGAAGATGATATCTATGATGCCATCAGCATGAAAACATGCGTTGAAAAGCGAAACACCATCGGCGCTCCAGGCCATGATGCCATGGAAAAAGTCATTGCTCTGAACGAAGCATATCTGGCTGATTTAAAATAAGAGGTTTTACGATGAAGAAAAAAATTCTTGCAGCATGTATGTTCCTGATGCTCTTTCTGTTGTCCGGATGCGGCGTGGAACTTACCAGCAAAGTGAATCTTGACGAGAATTTCTCAGGTACAAGGACTATGTCCTGTACCTTTTCTTCTCGTGACTTTCAGCGTTATTTTAATGGGACCCAGAAAGATCTGGATCAGACAATTCAGGAGGTCTGTCCTTCTCAGCTTACCTGCAAAAAATCATCGAAAGATGACAGCCTGATCTACACTTTTTCTCTGACCTTCTCTTCTCTGGATGACTATCAGGAAAAAGTAGAAAAAATTCTGAATTTTGCTCCGAAAGTCACCTGGCAGTACGGGGATTCCCCTTTTGTATCCGGTCTGATCTATAAAGAAAATTTTTCTTCTACCGACCTTATGACCTGGCTTTACACTGCCTTGTATGAGAAAAATTATGTAGATAAGGATTCTGCGGAAGATTTTATGAACCTGAAGGAAACAACGATTTCCGTTAAGGGAAAAACCTATACGACAGACAATAAAATTTCCATTGATGAAATGAAATACACCCAGCTGTCTTCCATCCATATTGATACCAAAACCCAGGATGACGGCAGTCTGGAACGCAGGATATCTTTTTATATTCCTCAGAAAGTTCTTGATCAGAACACAGGAAAAATCCAGGCATATTTTCAGTCTTTTAATCCTTCATGGTCCGCCTGGAAAAACGGACGGATTTTAAATTTTTCCTTCTCTGCCGGCAGTCTGACAGACCTGTCAGCCAAAACCCGGGAAATCCTGCATTCCGATTCTTCTTATGGAACCTGCGCCGTCTCTTCTTCCAAAGAGAACCCGTTTGGCTTCCAGATGGATTACAGGGAATCTCTGGATTTTTCTAACTTTATACAGGAAAATGGAACCGTTCCGGTCACCTATACTTTTGACGGAAAAAAAGTCCTGGACGATAAGGTAAAAAGCAAATCTCTGAAGTTTTCAGGAGAATATACGCAGCCCGTTTCCAGTTATGACATCATTACTGTGTGGAATACCGCTTCTGATATTCGTCGGAAGTTTTCCTTTACTTTTGATTCCGGGTGCAGCAGCCAGCAGCTTTCTCAGATGAAAGAAGCGTTTTTCGGTGATACGATTTCCAATGTTCAGCTGTCCGGCGATGATTCATCCATGGTCTTATCATTTGAACAGCGCGGCTCCGTGAAAGACTGCAGCAAAGACCTTGCGGATCTTTTTCCAAAGTCTTCTTTAACTGCTGATACCAGACACTCTCTGTTTCGCGGAACCATAACATCTTTAAAAGATTCCTTCGCATTTACCTCCGGCAGCAAAAAGGTAAAAGGTTCTTATACTTTTGCGTCCGTCAATGCTTCCGAGTCCGCTTCTGTAGATTTTGGACCGGAAAAGAAAGTGACCAGCCGGAAAACCCAGGCTCTTTCTAATCGTGAAGTGTCCAGACTGCTCAGATCAGATGAAACAGTCCAGGATTTCTGTCAGTTTTCCGTTTCCGGAGACAAGATGGAACTGACCTATGAAGGAAGCACAGCCGCCAGCCACTGGTTTTCCATTGCACAGATCGCGATTCCTCTGATCCTTTGTTTCGGCATCGCCCTTTTTATCTTGATCCGAAGGCAGTGGATCGCGTCGAAAGCCATAAAGATCAAGGACTGGATCGAAGAAAAAATTTCGGATCATAAAAAAGAATAAATCTATAATAAATGAAGCCGCGGTTTAAAAGCCGCGGCTGTCTTTGTTTTGTTATCCTTTTATTTCAGGGTTTTGTTCTGTCTCGTCTGATTTAATGCACACATCCAGTTTCTGATAAGGAATTTCAATTCCCTCCCGGTCAAACGACAACTTAATATCCTCGTTCAGTCTCCACTTGGCTCCCACATACTCTTCTGTAGAAACCCAGCACCGGATTCCCATCATAACCGCGCTGTCTGCCAGACTGCTGACAAAAATCTTGACACCTTCCTGATCCAGGATACTTTTTTCTTTTGCTGTAATTTCCTGCAGAATCGCTTTTACCTTCTCGATGTCCGCATCGTAGGAAATTCCTACGGTGATATCGATCAGACGCTTATCCTGCTTTGTGTTATTGATCAGATTACTGTTGGTCAGTGTACCATTTGGGATTACGATCACCCGGTTGTCGACGGTTTTCAATTTCGTATAATAAATGTCCATCGCAGCAACTTCTCCCTCACAGCCTGTTCCATCCAGTACAATATAGTCACCTACCTGAAAAGGCTTTAGGATCAGAAGCAGAACTCCTCCCGCAATATTAGAAAGGCTTCCCTGCAGCGCAAGACCTACAGCAACACCTGCAGATCCTAACAATGCGATAAAGGAACTTGTCTTGACGCCAACATGATCAACTGCTGCCAGGATGACCAGAACCCGCAGCGCGATTTTTACAAAAGAACAGGAGAAGGAAATGACTCCATAATCAATTTCCCCTTTTTCCAAAGCGGCTTTTAAAATATTAACCAGCATTTTGATCAGTTTAAAGCCAATTACAATGATCAGGACTGCTATCACAATATTTCCTGCCATTTCCAGAATCGCGTCAAGATAATTGTTCAATACTGTATTCCAATCCACATTTGTCTTTCCTAACATTCTATGCTCCTCTTATGTTTTTTAGAAAAAGAAACACGCAGCACCTGCGTGTTTCTTCTGTGACGGTCCATACTTGCTGTACGCATCAATCTGCTTATTTCTTTGTAATATATCCTTTCGCCTTCAATGTCTCTGCACAAAGAACTGCTCCTCCGGCAGCTCCACGAAGAGTATTGTGAGAAAGGCCTACAAATTTGTAATCATATACTGTGTCTTCACGGAGACGGCCAACAGAAATTCCCATTCCATTTTCATAATCTACATCCAGAGAAACCTGCGGGCGATCATCTTCTTCCAGATACTGGATCATCTGTTTTGGAGCGCTTGGAAGACCCAGTTCCTGCGGAAGCCCGCTGAAGGAAGTCAGTTTTTCAATCAGCTGTTCTTTTGTTGGTTTCTTTCTGAATTTTACGAAAACAGCTGCTGTATGACCATTTAATACCGGCACACGGATACACTGTGTTGTAATCACAGGAGAATCTGCCTTGACAATTTCTCCGTTTTCAATATGTCCCCAGAGACGCAGTGGTTCCTGTTCACTCTTTTCTTCTTCACCCCCGATATAAGGAATGATATTTCCGTTCATTTCCGGCCAGTCTTTGAATGTTTTTCCTGCTCCGGAAATTGCCTGATACGTGGTTGCTACCACTTCATACGGCTCAAATTCTTTCCATGCAGTTAAAACAGGCGCATAACTCTGAATCGAACAGTTTGGTTTTACCGCAACAAATCCACGTGTCGTTCCAAGACGTTTTTTCTGGCTTGCGATCACTTCAAAATGCTCCGGATTAATCTCCGGCACAACCATTGGAACATCCGGCGTCCAGCGGTGAGCGCTGTTATTTGACACAACCGGTGTTTCTGTTTTTGCGTACTCTTCTTCGATTTTTTTAATCTCGTCCTTTGACATATCTACCGCGCTGAATACAAAATCGACTTCTGACGCAACTGCTTCTACCTCGTTAACATTTTTTACAATCATATTTTTAACCGCTTCCGGCATCGGTGTCTCCATTTTCCAGCGTCCGCCAACGGCTTCTTCATATGTTTTTCCGGCAGAGCGGGGACTTGCCGCTACTGTCTTTACTTCAAACCATGGATGATTTTCCAGCAGAGAAATGAATCTCTGTCCTACCATTCCTGTGGCTCCTAAAATACCTACTTGTAATTTTTCACTCATCTTTCTTTCTCCTATAAAACTCTGACGCGAACGACTCCGTCAATTTCTTTCATCTTCTGAATGATTTCTTTTGATGGTTTCTTTTCCACATCCAGCATAGAATATGCCCAGTCTCCTTTTGACTTGTTCAGCATATTTACAATATTATAATCTTCTCCTGCCAGGATTGCGGTAAGCTGTCCGATCATATTCGGAAGATTTTTATGATGTACGGTAATTCTTGCCTCAGCTTCCAGATCTCCAAGATTGCAGTTTGGATAATTTACGGAATTTACGATGTTTCCATTTTCCAGATAATTCATCAGCTGCTCTACTGCCATCTCTGCACAGTTGTCTTCAGACTCTTCTGTGGATGCTCCAAGATGAGGAATCGTGATGACGCCTTCTGCTCCGGCAACTTCATTGTTCGGGAAGTCTGTTACATAATGTTTTACTTTCTGTGTCGCAAGACCAGCCAGGATTGCCTGATCATCAACCAGTTCTCCTCTGGCGAAGTTTAAAATGTTAACACCGTCTTTCATCTTAAAGATTGCTTCTTTCCCGATCATTCCCTTTGTAGAATCAGTACATGGTACATGAAGGGTAATATAATCGCATTTTGTAAAAATCTCATCCAGAGAACTGCTGTGATTTACCATTCTTGACAGGCTCCATGCGGAACGTACAGAAACATATGGATCATATCCATAAACTTTCATTCCCAGACGGTTACAGATATTGGCAACGAGAACACCAATGGCGCCAAGACCGATAACACCGATGGATTTTCCTTTCAATTCATTTCCTGCATATGCTTTTTTCTGGCTCTCAATGGCTTTTGGAAGATCTTCCATCTTGGCGTTTTCTTTTACCCAGTTATATCCTCCGATGATATCTCTGGATGCAAGAAGCAGTCCGGCAACTACCAGCTCTTTTACGCCGTTTGCATTGGCTCCAGGAGTATTGAACACTGTGATTCCTTTTTCTGCATATTCATCCAGAGGAATATTGTTCACTCCGGCACCTGCTCTGGCTACTGCCAGCAGGCTTTTCGGAATTTCCAGACCGTGCATTTTTGCGCTTCGCACGAGAACGGCATCTGCCGCATTCAGATCATCGATTACTTCAAATTCACTTGTAAATAAATCCAGACCCTGCTTAGAAATGGGATTTAAACATTTTACTGTATACATGACGTCTCCTTACTTATTCTCTTCTTCAAATTTTTTCATAAATGCAACTAATTTTTCAACACCTGCTTTTGGCATCGCATTATAAATGCTTGCACGCATTCCTCCTACTGTACGGTGTCCTTTCAGGTTTTCAAGTCCTTCTGCTTTTGCTTCCGCAACGAATTTTGCATCCAGATCCTTATCTCCTGTTACAAATGGAACGTTCATCAGAGAACGGTCTTTCTTTTCAACTGTTCCTTTGAACAATTCGCTCTGATCCAGGAAATCATATAAAAGCTTTGCTTTTTCTTCGTTCCGCTGCTTCATTGCTTCCAGTCCGCCCTGCTTTTTGAGCCACTGGAATACTTTTCCGCAAATATAGATTCCATAACATGGAGGTGTGTTATAAAGAGAATTGGCATCTGCCTGTGTTTTCCATTTTAACATAGTTGGTGTTCCCGGAAGAACATCATCTGTAATCAGATCTTCACGGATGATGCAGATTACCACACCTGCAGGTCCTACATTTTTCTGGACTCCGAAATAGATTACGCCAAAATCCTCTACATTAACCGGCTCAGACAGAATACTGGAAGACATATCAGCAACCAGGATTTTTCCTTTGGTGTTCGGCACTTTATTATATTTTGTACCATAAATAGTGTTGTTCCAGCACACATAAACATAATCTGCATCTTCGGAAATCGGAAGATCGCTGCAGTCCGGAATATATGTATATGTCTTATCTTCAGAAGAAGCGATGATATTTACTTTTCCATATCTCTGTGCTTCCTGACATGCTTTCTTTGCCCACTGTCCTGTGATGATATAGTCCGCTACTTTATTTTTCATCAGGTTCATCGGAATTGCGGAGAACTGCTGAGACGCTCCTCCCTGGAGGAAAAGCACTTTATAATTGTCCGGAATGTTCATGAGTTCTCTCAGGTCTGCTTCTGCTGTTTCAATAATATCCGCAAACATCTGAGATCTGTGGCTCATTTCCATAACAGACATTCCGCATCCTCTGTAATCCAACATTTCATCTGCTGCTTCTTTTAATACTTCTTCCGGCAAAACTGCTGGTCCTGCTGAAAAATTATATACTCTAGCCATTTCTTTCTCCTTTTTCATTTTCTTAATGCTGTTTCTCTATTGTGCTTCTTTTTGATTTAAATCATTCTGGTCAAAAGCTTCCGAAATGGAACCTCCCGGATTTACCATCGGCCATACTTTGTCATCCAGATCAATATGACAGTCCAGTACAACCGGTCTTCCTGCATCCAGCGCTTCCTCAAAAGCAAACTCGAATTCTTCGATCGTTGTTACTTTTTTGGCAATGACTCCAAAACCTTCCGCAACCTTTACGAAATCCACCGGGTCATTAAACGTAGTATAAGAATATCTCTCATCGTAAAATAAATCCTGCCACTGGCGTACCATTCCCAGAACGCTGTTATTTATAATTACTTCGATGATCGGAATATTATACCTGGAAGCGGTTGCAAGCTCATTAAGATTCATTCGGAAACATCCGTCTCCTGCAATGTTTATGACCACTTTATCCGGATTTCCAAGTTTTGCTCCCATGCTGGCCCCAAGACCATACCCCATGGTTCCAAGTCCTCCGGAAGTCAGAAGTTTTCTCGGTGCGTCATACTTGAAAAACTGAGCTGCCCACATCTGATGCTGTCCCACTTCTGTCGTGATAATGGCATCTCCTTTGGTCCTTTCATAAATCTTTTCAATGATCTCCGGACAGGTAAGACGTCCTTTATCATATGTCAATGGATATTTGACCTTATATTCCATGATCTTTTTAACCCATGCGTTATGGTTCTGCTGGGACAGGCGGCGGTTCATAACCGTTAAAACTGCCTTGACATCTCCGATGATATGAGCATATGCCATAACATTTTTATTAATTTCCACCGGATCGATATCAATCTGCAGGATTGCGGCGTTTTTCGCAAAGGTAGCCGCATTTCCAAATACCCGGTCACTGAATCTTGTTCCGATGGCGATCAGAAGATCACATTCGGAAACTCCTTTGTTGGATGCCTTTGTTCCGTGCATTCCGATCATACCCGTATACAAGGCATTGGTGCCATCAAAAGCACCTTTTCCCATTAAAGTATCACAGACCGGACAGTGAACCTTTTCCGCAAACTCCCGGACTTCGTCTGCCGCATCCGATATTACCGCTCCGCCGCCGACTAAGATAAACGGACGTTTGGATTCTTCGATCAGGCTGATGGCTGTATAAATATCCATTTCCCTGATATGCTCGCTGGAACGAATGATTTTTTCAGGTTCCTGATAAGTATAGGATGCCTTCGCCGCCGTCACATCTTTCGGAATATCGATCAGAACCGGTCCCGGCCGTCCTGACTTTGCGATACGAAATGCTCTTCGGATCGTATCTGCCAGTTTGTCAACGTCCTTCACAATAAAATTATGCTTCGTAATCGGAAGTGTGATACCGGAAATATCAACCTCCTGGAAACTGTCTTTTCCAAGAAGACCGACTCCTACATTGCATGTAATAACAACAATCGGGACAGAATCCATATATGCCGTAGCAATTCCCGTCACCGTATTGGTGGCTCCAGGTCCGGATGTGGCAAAACACACCCCGACCTTTCCGGTTGACCGAGCATATCCATCCGCTGCATGGGAAGCCCCCTGCTCATGGGATGTGAGGATATGCGTAAATTCATCTTTTTGTTTATACAATTCATCATATATGTTCAAAATCGCGCCGCCCGGATACCCGAATATTGTATCTACGCCCTGCTCTTTCAAACATTCTAAAACAATCTGCGCTCCCGTCAATTGTTTCATTCGCTGACCTTCTTTCTATTTATCCTGATTGATTTCTAATATTGCGCCTCTGTTTCCTGATGTTACCAGAGAAGCATATTTTGCCAGATAGCCAGTTGTAACTTTTGGCTCTCTTGGCTTCCAGTTCTTTCTGCGTTCTTCCAGTTCCTCATCGGAAACTTTCAGATTCAGCGTATTTGCATTGATATCAATGGCAATAATATCACCTTCTTCAACCAGCGCAATTGGTCCTCCGACTGCCGCTTCCGGTGATACATGACCAACACAGGCTCCTCTGGAGGCTCCTGAGAAACGTCCGTCTGTGATCAGAGCAACGCTGGAACCTAATCCCATACCCATGATAGCTGATGTCGGATTTAACATCTCACGCATTCCCGGACCGCCTTTCGGTCCTTCATAACGGATTACCACAACATCTCCCGGCTGGATCTTTCCGCCTTTGATTGCCTTGATCGCATCTTCCTCACAGTCAAAGACTCTTGCCGGTCCTTCCATCTTCAGCATCTCAGGCGCTACCGCAGAACGTTTTACAACGCCGGAATCCGGTGCAAGATTTCCTTTTAATACTGCGATTCCTCCGGTCTCACTGTATGGATTGTCGATTGGACGGATTACCTCCGGATTCTTATTGACACATCCGGCAATGTTTTCTCCAACTGTCTTGCCTGTCACTGTCATTAAATCAGTATGAAGAAGGTTTTTCTTATTCAGCTCGTTCATAACTGCATATACGCCGCCCGCTTCATTTAATTCTTCAATATAAGTATGTCCTGCCGGCGCAAGATGGCACAGATTCGGCGTCTTTGCACTGATTGCATTTGCCTTATCCAGATCAAGCTCAATACCTGCTTCATGAGCGATTGCCGGAAGATGAAGCATACTGTTTGTGCTGCATCCAAGAGCCATATCAACGGTCAGAGCATTTTCAAAAGCTCCTTCTGTCATGATATCTCTTGGGCGGATATTTTTCTTTAACAGTTCCATAACCTGCATTCCCGCATGTTTCGCAAGGCGGAGTCTTTCAGAATAAACCGCCGGAATCGTTCCGTTTCCGCGAAGTCCCATTCCAAGCACTTCTGTCAGACAGTTCATGGAATTTGCTGTATACATACCGGAACATGATCCGCAGGTTGGACATGTTTTATTTTCAAACTCATCCAGTTCCTCTTTGGAAATTTTTCCTGCAGCATAAGAACCAACCGCCTCAAACATGCTAGATAAGCTGGTTTTCTGTCCCTTTACGCGTCCTGCGAGCATTGGTCCGCCACTGACGAACACTGTAGGTACATTGATTCTTGCTGCCGCCATCAGCAGGCCAGGTACATTCTTGTCACAGTTTGGTACCATGACCAGTGCATCAAACTGATGGGCCAGCGCCATACATTCTGTGGAATCCGCGATCAGATCACGGGTTACAAGGGAATATTTCATTCCAATATGGCCCATGGCAATTCCGTCACATACAGCGATTGCCGGAAATACAACCGGAGTTCCTCCTGCCATCGCTACTCCCATTTTAACCGCTTCCACGATCTTGTCAATGTTCATATGACCAGGAACGATTTCGTTATAGGAACTTACGATTCCTACTAAAGGTTTCTGCATCTCTTCTTTCGTAAATCCCAATGCGTTAAATAAAGACCTCTGAGGAGCAAATTCTTCTCCTTCTGTATAAGTATTGCCCATAATAACCTCCACTTCTATCAGAAGCCCGGAAATGAAACACCCTCCGGGCCTGACTGTTTCCTGTATTTATTATTTTATTTTTTCTATGATAAGACTGCCCATTTCCCGGCACCCTACCTGTTTCATGCCTTCAGACATGATATCCACTGTGCGGTATCCATCTGCGAGAACATCTTTGACCGCTTTCTCAACTGCCGCTGCTTCCTCATCCAGATCAAAGGAATAGCGCAGCATCATGGCCGCAGATAAAATAGTCGCAATCGGGTTCGCAATGTCCTGTCCCGCAATATCCGGAGCGGAACCATGACTTGGCTCATATAATCCGAATTTTCCTTCTGCAAGACTTGCGGAAGACAGCATTCCAATGGATCCTGTAATCATACTTGCCTCATCTGAAAGAATATCCCCGAACATGTTCTCTGTGAGAATCACATCAAACTGTCCCGGATCATTGACAAGCTGCATTGCACAGTTATCTACCAGCATATGTTCATATGTGACATCTTCATAATCCTTTGCGACTTCTTCCACAACGCTTCTCCAGAGTCTGGAAGAATCCAGCACATTGGCCTTATCAACGCTGATCACATGTTTTTTGCGTTTTCTTGCAATATCAAATGCTTTTACTGCAATTCTCCGGATCTCTTCCTCACTGTATGTAAGGGTATCAGTTGCAACCCGGACTCCATCTACTTCTTCTGTGTGTCTTTCCCCAAAATAAAGACCGCCTGTCAGCTCTCTCATAATGACCATATCAAATCCGTCACCGATGATCTCATCTTTCAGAGGACATGCTTCCTTGAGCTCCTCATATAAATATGCCGGACGGATATTCGCAAACAGTCCAAGAGATTTGCGAAGAGTTAAAAGTCCTGCTTCCGGTCTTAACTGAGCCGGCAGCTGATACCAAGGTGAAGTGCTGGTGTCACCGCCGATCGATCCCATAAGCACCGCGTCGCTGTTTCTTGCGATCTCCAGCGCCTCGTCTGTCAAAGGTTTTCCATGGACATCAATCGATGCTCCTCCCATCAGAATCTGCTCGTAGGAAAAGGTATGTCCGTATTTTTCTCCGACAGCATCCAGAACCTTCATTGCTTCTTCCACAATCTCAGGTCCGATTCCATCTCCTTTAATGACTGCTAAATTACACTTCATATACTCTATCTTCCTCCTTACAGTAACAGCAGCGCCGCAAATGCCGCAATGCAGCTTGCACAGGCAACTGTTACAATATTTTTCTCACAATAGGCAAAAATCATTGCCGTAACAAATCCAACCGCGGACGCTTTCATATCTCCTGTGGCATAGAAAACAGCCGGCATGATCATGGATGCCAGTACCGCATACGGCACATAAAACAGAAAAGAACGGAAAAACCGATTCTCAATCTTCTTCTGGATTGCCACCAGCGGGATCATTCGTATTAAATAAGTAGAAACCGCGGTCACCGCAATATAGATCAGCAGTTTTTCAACTCTCATGCGGATCCTCCTCTTCTACAGGAAATAAAACAGCTCCGATGACCGCCGCAATCAGGGTACAAATGATAATAACAAAACCACTGGATACAAAAGATAATGCATCCACAAAATGGAAAACCAGACTGACTGCCATAGAAATCAAAATAACCGCCACGATCCTTTTGTCGGTCTTTGCCGGCGGGATAATGATTCCAATCAGCATTCCATAAATTGCAATTCCCAGAGCACTTCTTAACACTCCAGGAAGAATCTCGCTGGCAGTTGCTCCAAGCAGCGTTCCCAATGTCCAGCTGATCCAAGGAATCGACATTAATGCGTAAAAATACTTTGGAGTAATCTCTCCCGGTCTTCCGCAGGATACCGCGAAAATCTCATCTGTCACCCCAAACGCCATCGTAAAACGATTCCAGAGTTTTGCTTTCTCCACCAGTTTCTGACCGATGGCAATCGACATGATAGAATACCTTAAATTAATAATAATCTGCGATAGAATCAATTCTACCACAGAACCTCCTGCCGTCATAGATATAATGGCCGCAAACTGTCCTGCCGAAGTCAGGCACGTTGCCGAAATCAATGTCACTGCCCACACCGGAATTCCCTTCGAGACTCCGGAAATACCAAATGCAAACGATACTGCCACATAGGCAAGACCGATTGGAATTCCATCAATCAATCCTTGTTTAAAATCATCATGCGCTTTCATTTTCTGCTCCTAGATTTTAAAATCATTCGAACTTTTTCTGCCAAAAATCGAACTTATATATTAGGATAGCACATTTACTCTAAGAATGGAAACAATTTTTCATGAAATTTCTGGTAAAATCATAATTTCGTAGAATTCATACAGAAAATATAATATAATGGGCTCTACAAAAAAACAGGGGAGGCTATTATGCTAAAAAAACAATTTATATGTCTGGCAGTAGCGTTGATCGTCCTTTTTGGCCTGACAGAACCGGCACAGACATCTGCTGCCGCAGGGAAATCTTTTAAAATCCAATACACTCACAACAAGAAACGTTATTCAAAAAAAGCCATAGCGGCACGTTATCAAAACAAGGTTATTAAAACAAATATGCCTGGCTTTATCGAGGGAAATACTGCCATGTATTCCGCTTACTGGATCTTCGGCCGGTGTTCCAGTCTTGGAACCAAATATACTTATTCCGGCAAAACAAAGAAAATTACATTAAAAAGGGGTTCTAATACGATCACAATGAAATTAAACAGCCGGTCCGCCGCCTTAAACGGGAAAAAATTCCAGCTTCCCGCGGCGCCCCGCAGCATACGCTATGTTTCAAAAAAGAAGAATTATATTATGATTCCAGGGGAGATCACTGCAAAAAAACTGGGACTTAATTACAGCTGGAACAATTCAAAACTTTCCGGCATGATTTCTCTCAAAAAAACTTCTTCTGCCGGCGGACCATCTTCTTCTGCTTCTTCCAGCGTAATGGGATCCGGCGCTAAAATTGCTGCATCATCCGGCAATTATTCTGTCAGAATCAGGCGGCCGTCCGGCCTGAGCCTGTCATCGGTTTCAGCAGAGGACGATTATCATAACACCCGGCTTCGGCTGATCATAAAAGGAAATCACAAAAATCATTTTGCTTCGGCTTCGAACCATACTGTTAAAGACACGATTGCCTATAGTGTCTCTTACAGCGGCGGAAAAACTTATATCGATCTGAAAACATCATCCATCAAAGGATTCAGCGTGACGCAGACTTCTTCCTATATATATGTAAAATATGCAGCGCCAAAGGACATGTTCCGCAGGGTGGTGGTCGTAGACGCAGGCCACGGCGGTCATGACCCCGGCGCTGTTGGCAGCGGATACGCCGAAAAAAATATGACTTTGAAAATTGTCCATGAAATCAAAAAACAGTTTGACCGGAATCCCGATTACAAAGTATATTATACGCGGCTGAGCGACTGGTATCCGAGTCTCTCTTACCGTTACCGGATGGCCAATGACACAAAAGCAGATCGTTTTCTAAGCGTTCATATTAATTCCGCCTCCTCATCTGTCCGTGGGACTGAAACTTTGTATAAAACATACAAAACCTATGCTCAAACAGTTCAGGATCATGCATTAAGAGGAATGGGATATGCCAAAAATGGAGGTTATGACCGGAAACTAAAATACCGAACTGATCTTGCCGTATTAAACGGTCCTAAAATGACCACCGCTCTTGTAGAAATGGGATTTATCTCCAATCAGACTGAAGCGCAGAGAATCCATTCCCGCACTGCCGAGATTGGAAAATATCTTTATCAGGCTCTTTGTCAGTCCTTCTGAAAATCCTTTTTTCTGCATGAAACCTGAAACGAAAAAGAACTGCCGATGAAATCCTTCCTGCCGTCACACGGCTTTCCGGAGTTTTCATCCCGCAGTTCTTTTTTTCTTCTTTTCATTCACTTCACATCTGTATAATAAGGAATTACCAGATACATATCTGCCGTGATCTTCTGATCATAGATATGGTTGGTATCACAAACCTCCTGAATATAGTCATCAATTGATGGATATTCTTTGCTCATATGCTCTTTGGCAATGGACCAGAGAGAATCCCCCTCCTGTACCTGAATGCTTGTAAAGCGCTTCTCTCTGCCGTCTTTGGCATCTACTACAGAACGGCTGCCTGTAATCAGTACAACAGAAACCAGCAATAAGACAATAGCAAAAACAGCGCATCCGATAATTCCTTTCTTTCTCATAAGTATCCCTCCATCAAATTCGAACATTTGTTTATGTTCTTATTATAGCTATCGAACATTCGTTTGTCAATGTGTTTTCGAAACTTTGTTCGAAAACACTTGTTCGCTGTTCTTGACACAAGGGTCCAAAAAAAGACGGTTTTAAACGAATCATCCCGTCTAAAACCGTCTTTCAATTATCTTTTATTGTCGAATCATATTTATTTCATGGAGCGGTATAAACCAATGACTTTGCCGATAACAGAAACTTCCGGTACAATGATCGGATCCATCGCGTCATTTTCCGGCTGAAGACGATAATGACCGTCTTCTTTATAAAATCGTTTGACTGTTGCCGAATCATCGATCATGGCAACAACGATGTCTCCGTTATCCGCAGTCGGCTGCTGCTGGACAATGACCAGATCCCCATCCATAATCCCTGCGTTGATCATGCTCTCTCCCCGCACATGAAGCATGAAAGTATCACGGCTGCTGATAAAATCAGGCTGCATCGGAAAATAGTCTTCTATATTCTCCACAGCAAGAATCGGTTCCCCGGCTGTAATTGTGCCAACGATCGGAATATGAACGATCTCCCGTCTTGCCAGATTAAAATCATCATCAATGATCTCAATGGCTCTTGGCTTCGTCGGATCTCTTCGGATATAGCCTTTACGCTCCAGCGTCTCTAAATGAGAATGAACGGAAGAAGTGGAGCGGAGATGAACAGCCTGGCAGATCTCTCGGACAGCCGGCGGATATCCCTTTTCCAATATGCGGTGTTTGATAAATTCAAGAATTTGCTGCTGTTTATCAGTTAACTGTTCTCTTGGCATAATATATCCTCCATTTTATCTTATTGTTTTCATAATACCATAAAAAGTAAATCAAAACAAGTGTTCTCGAACGAATTTTCGACCCAGATTCTATGTCGATTCCAAAAACAAAAGACCCGCACATTGTCCGCTTTTAAACGATGTGCAGGTCCTTTTTCTTCTTTTCAAAAACCTGATCAATCCTGTACTTCGATTCCCAGGTCCTGCGCTTTTACCTCTCTTCCGTCTTTCCAGATCCTTTCAAGATCATAGAACAGACGATTTTCTCTGTCAAAAACGTGGATAATGATATCATTAAAGTCCAGAAGGACCCAGTTTCCTGCACGATATCCTTCCATTGCCTTCATTTCATATCCTGCTTTTTCCAGTTCTTCCTGGACATTGTCCACCAAAGCCTGAACCTGATTTTTATTTGTTCCATCGGCGATAATAAAATAATCTGCAATCGTGGAGATCTCCCTGATATCAACAATCCTGATATCCTCCGCCAGCTTATCATCCAGTGCCTGATAAGCAATCTTCACCATTTCTAATGCTTGTTCCATACTCTTCTCCTTATGCCTGATAAAATTCATAAGTTTCTATGGTCTTATGACCAATTTTTTGTCCCTGACTCTTTAGGTAATCTATTGTATTCTTTAAAATTGTTCTGGTGCACAGATCCAGGTCCTGAAATGCCAGCCGGCGCACCTCCGGAAGCCCCGGTATCATCTTCCGGTTGGGCTCCATGTAGTCTGCAATGAAAATAATCTGTTCCAGAGGTGTCATTCCTGGTTTTCCTGTTGTGTGACACTCAATTGCCGCCAGTATTTCCGGATCTTCTTCCTGGTAACAGTCTCTGGCAATAAAAGGAGCCAGAGCCGAATGCATCAGCTGCGGACTGTCCGGAAGCATTTCATCCAGACAGATTCCATATTTTCTGCAGAAATCTTCCTGTTCCTTCAGGGAATATCCTTTTGCGCAGTCATGAAGCATTCCTGCCCGGAAAGCCTTTTCTATGTCCTGATCAAATACCATGGCCATATTCGCCGCTGTATAGGCAACTCCCTGGCTGTGGCGGTACCTTCCCGGTTTTAATACCTGTGACAATTTCTCTTCTATTTCATTTATGCTCATACAAACCATTTCTTTCTATATAATCTATGACGGGTTCCGGCAGGAAAAAATGAATGCTCTGACCGGAAACGTTTCTCTTTCTGATTTCATTGGATGATATTTCAATGCTGGGACTATTCAGATGATAAATCTTTCCATGGTACTTGTCTTCCAGATAATCAATCTGGGCATCCAGAGCGCTTCTGGAATCATTTCTCGTTGCCACAAGAACATTGACCATCGACAGAATCTTATCTGGGTCTTTCCATGTCTCAATCTGATACAAAGAATCCGCTCCCATGATAAAATAAAATTTATCTTCCGAATTTTCAACTTTTAGTTCCTTTAATGTATCTACCGTATATGTTGCCCCGTCTCTTCGAAGCTCCACATCGCTAAACTCAAAATATGGAAAATCCTGAATCGCCAGCTGTATCATATCGATCCGGTTTTGCTCCGTAACTCCGCCGGATATGGTTTTATACGCCGGATTTTTCGTTGGCATGACCAGAACCTTGTCCAGCCCGAATTCCTCTTTGGCAGACTGTCCCAAAATCAGATGTCCAAAATGAATCGGATTAAAGGTTCCGCCAAGAATTCCTATTTTTTTCATCTCATGCCTCCGTGTGCTTATTTTTTCCCAGTCTTAGGAAGTTCGATCCTCTTATTCTTCTTGGATTCTTTATATAATACGATCTTCTTTCCAATCACCTGCACAACCTGAGAGCGTGTACGCTCTGCCAGAACTTCCGCCAGTTCCTTTGGATCATCCATGCAGTTCTGCAGCACTCCGACTTTTACCAGCTCTCTTGCTTCCAGAGCGTTTCTTACCCCTTCTACAAGTTCCGGAGAAAGACTCCCTTTCCCGATGTTGAAAATCGGATCGATCTTCATTGCAAGGCTTTTTAAATATGCCCTCTGCTTACTTGTCATTTTTCCCTCCATTTTATTTCCTATCTATAATAATCAAATTCCAGATCATACAGACGAACGGTATCTCCTTCCTGGATTCCCATTTCTGTCAGCTGATCAATGACTCCATTTTCCTTCATAAAACGCTGGAAGAAACTGAATCCTTTTTCAGATTCAAGATTCGTATATCCAAGCATCCTTTCGACTTTCGGTCCTTCTACAGTAAAGACGCCTTCCTCCGGATGTCCTACAGTGATGCCGCCTTCTTCTTCATCAAAATTCAATTCATATTCCTGTTCAAATTCTGTAGCTCCTTCCGGAAGATCAGCAAGGAGTTCCTGTACATGCCACAGCAGTTCCTGGATTCCTTCCCCGCTGACTGCTGAAATAGGGAATACTTTGATTCCTTTTGGCTCGAACTCTTCTTTCAGCAGCCCGATGACTGTCTCTTTGTCCTGCTCAGTCATGGCATCCATCTTGTTTGCTGCAATAACCTGTGGTTTGTCCAGAATTTCTTTATTGTACTTCTCCAGCTCATCCGTAATGGCATAAATATCTGCAATCGGATCTCTTCCTTCTACAGATGCACCGTCAACCATATGGATCATTACCTTGGTGCGCTCGATATGACGAAGGAATTCAAATCCAAGTCCGATTCCTTCCGATGCTCCTTCAATGATTCCCGGAATATCTGCAATGACAAACCCTCTGCCGCCGTCCATATCCACAACTCCCAGATTAGGGTTCAGTGTGGTGAAATGGTAGTTGGCAATTTTCGGTCTTGCATTGGTAACTCTGGATAAAAATGTGGATTTTCCCACATTCGGAAATCCTACCAGACCTACATCGGCAATTACCTTAAGTTCCAGCATAACTTCAATTTCCTGAGCCTTTCCTCCCGGCTGGGCATATTTCGGCGCCTGCATGGTCGGTGTGGCATAATGCTGGTTTCCTTTTCCGCCTCTTCCCCCTTTTAAGAGAACAACCGGCTCTTTTTTATTTGACATGTCAAGAATTACTTTTCCTGACTCCTTTTCCTTAACAACGGTTCCTGGAGGCACTTTTAAAATGATGTCTGCTCCGTCTGCTCCATGGCATCTGCGTCTTCCGCCTTCCTGTCCGTCTCCAGCCTTAAACTTTCTTCTGTGACGATAATCAGAAAGAGTATTCATTCCTTCATCCACAACAAAGATTACATCTCCGCCTCTTCCGCCGTCTCCGCCGTCCGGACCGCCGTTTGGCACATACAGTTCCCGGCGGAAACTAACATGTCCGTCTCCGCCTTTTCCGGACCTGATTATGATATTGGCTCTATCTGCAAACATGGCTTGTTCCTTTCCCTAATTTGAAAAAAACGGCCTCAAATATCAATTTGAAGCCGTAATTGCTGTTGCTTATGTCTTCTGTATGGCATCCGCAGCTTTCTATTATGCAACTGGATGTACAGAACACTGTTTCTTATCTCTACCTTTTCTTTCGAAACGTACGATACCGTCTACTAACGCATATAATGTATCGTCACCACCGCGTCCTACATTAACGCCTGGATGGATCTTAGTTCCTCTCTGTCTGTAAAGAATATTTCCAGCTTTTACAAACTGTCCGTCAGCTCTTTTCGCACCTAATCTCTTGGATTCTGAATCTCTTCCGTTCTTTGTAGAACCCATTCCCTTTTTATGAGCGAAAAATTGAAGGTTCATTTTCATCATTTCGTTACACCTCCTTAAATATCACATCTAAGTACTGATCCTGTTCTTCCTCAACTGAAGTCAGCCCAAGGATCAATGATTTCAATAATAAATTTCCTTCTTTCGAAAGTTTTCCCGTAAATTCTACGTTAATCTCCGCATTCTCCTGGTCAGTATCTACCCGGTAATCGTCATCGGTAAATTCCTCCAGAGAATTTACGAAATTTATTATCAATGCCGATACGGCAGAACAGACGATATCTTCCCCTGCCTGCGCATATCCCGCATGACCGCATGAATCAAATCCTCTCCAGGATCCATCTTCATGCTGATAGAATGTTATCTTTGTCATCACTCTATCCTCAAAAAATATTATCCAACGATGTTATCGATCTTTACCTGTGTAAATAACTGTCTGTGACCGTTCTTTTTATGGTATCCGGTTTTTCTCTTATACTTGTACACGATGACTTTCTTTCCTTTGCCTTCGCTTACAACGGAAGCTTCAACCTTCGCTCCATCAACGGTAGGTGTTCCAACTTTAACAGTATCTCCGCCAACTAAAAGCACATCATCAAAAGTTACTTTAGCGCCAACTTCAGCGTCAAGTTTTTCTACTTTGATCACATCGCCTTCGCTTACTTTATACTGTTTTCCACCTGTTGCGATAATTGCGTACATCACGGCACCTCCTATCATCAATCTCGCCAGCTTCGGTGATTCCGCCTCTGCGGTCATACTTATACCTCGCTGTGCGGCATACCATGTAATAATACCAACTCTAATCGAGAATGTCAATATCTATTTGACGAAATAATGGATTTCTTTCTTTTTTTCTTGTAATTTCCATTAATCCAAGCTTCGTCAGATCTACTGCCACTGCTTTTTTTGAATCTTCATTCAGATACTGCTGCATTACTCTTAAAAGTGTATCTTTGTCATATTCTGAATCCATATCGATAAAATCAATCACAATGATCCCCGACAGGTTCCTGAGACGGATCTGTCTTGCTGCTTCTTTGGCCGCTTCCAGATTTGTCATACGGATATGTTCAGCTTTTCTTCCATGGCCAATGGACTTTCCTGTGTTTACATCGATGACCGCCATGGCTTCTGTCTGCTCAATATATAAAAATCCTCCGGATTTCATCCATATTTTTTTGCTGAGAGCCTCTTTCAGAAAATGCCGGATTCTGTACCTTCGTTCGATGCTGTTTTCTTCATCATCCCGTAAGACACAGTATCCCTGGTCTGATAAGGATTCTGCAAACGCTTCCTGGTCCGTCACCACCTGATCTACCTGGTCCGGAAGTTTTCCGAACGTCAGCACAGACTCTGTATCCTGATTAACTTCCAGAAGCTGAAACGGCATCCGGTATTTTCCTTTCTGCATTATCTGTTCATACCGTTTAGAAAGCTCCTGGGCTTCTTTTAAAACCGACTCTTTCTGCGCACTGGCAGCGCTGGTGCGCAAAATGAATCCATAAGACTCTGTCACCATCGGCTCTGCCATTTTTCTAAGCTCCTGTCTCTGCTCACGGCTTTTTATCTTATTGGAAATACCGACTGCTGTTTTGTCTGAAGTTAAAACCAGATACCTCCCGGTCAGTTCAATCTGCTGAGAAAGAAGCGGTTTCTTTTCTCTGCTTCCTTCTTTTTTAATCTGAACGATAATTTCTTCTTCCGCTTTCAGACTCCGGTCCCGCATCGGGAGAAATCCAAGTTCTCCTTTTTCAAATTCCACAAACGCCCCATTGATATTTTTTACGACATTTTTCACCTTGCCGACATAAATATTCCCTACAATCTGTTTCTGCTTTGTATTCAGGCATTGAAACTCCACGATCTTATGATCGTGGAGCCATGCACTGACCAGATGGTCCTTTATCTTTGTGATGACAATTTCAGCGGACATCTTATGCTTCCAGACTTGGGATCGCAACTGCAGGATCTACATCTGCGTCATAATCCACACCTTCCTCACGGAATCCGAACATATGATAAAAGTCATCCCAGTACCCATCAATATCCCCGTATTCTGTGATATTATCTGTATCAACAATCTCCCAGAGACGTTTTACTTCTTCCTGTACTTCATCCTTCATCTCCCAGTCATCCATACGGATCCAGCCATTCTCATCTGTTATGGCATCCGCCAGAAGTTTTTTGTCCTTAAACAAACGTTCCATCTGCTCGATGCATCCTTCATGAAGACCTTTCTCTTTCATGACTTTATACAGAAGCGCCATATATAATGGTACGATTGGAATTGCCGCGCTCGCCTGGGTTACCAGTCCTTTGTTGACAGAAATATATGCCCTGACTCCCTGGTCTTTGAGTTCTTCTGTAATCTGGGCAGCTGCTTTGTGGAGATCTTTCTTCGCCGCACCGATGGTTCCTTCAAAATAGATCGGATATGTGATCTCCGGTCCGATATAAGAGTAAGCAACCGTTACAGCATTCTCACTGAGCACTCCGGCTTCATTTAATGCTTCCATCCAGAGTTTCCAGTCCTCTCCTCCCATGACCTTTACTGTAGCTTCAATCTCTTCTTCGGTTGCAGCGGGGATGCTCTTCATCTCAATAACATTATTCTTCAGATTCAAGTTCTTATTCGTAAATTCTTCCCCTGTTGTTTTCAGAACAGAATTATATGTAACGCCGTCTGGTGCCGTTCTTCTCGGAGCTGCCAGGCTATAGACAACCGCATCCACTTTTCCAAAATCCTGACGGATCATCTCGATGGTCTGATCTTTTACTTCCTGTGAAAAGGCATCTCCGTTGATTGTCTTGGCATATTTTCCTTCTTTTGCCGCAAACTCTTCAAAAGCTGCGGTATTATACCATCCCGGTGTTGCAGTTCGTTTTCCCTTGGCCGGTTTCTCAAACATAATTCCGAGAGTATCTGCACCGCATCCAAAAGCCGCAACAATTCTGGAAGCCAGGCCATATCCTGTAGAACAGCCAATCACCAGTACTTTCTTCGCATTTCCTTCGATTTCTCCCTTAGAACGTACATATTCAATCTGTTGTTCAACATTTTTTCTGCATCCTTCCGGATGAGCTGTCAGACACAAAAAATCTCTTACTTTTGGCGCTATAATCATAATCTTCTTCCTTTCGTCTTGCCTTATTCAGGCTGTTTTTTTACTTTATAAAATTATAATATGTTCTTCTCTTTACTGTCAAGGTTTGCGGCCGCGAACCCTCTTCATCCTGTGCGAAAACCTTTTCTGTCATCCTTTCTATGCAAGAAAGGATCCTGCTTTGCAGGATTCTCCGCCTGCGGCGGAGCGCATGAGCGGTATCTTTTGTTCCGCCGCAGTGTGATTCTCGCGAAGCGTTTTTATTTCATAGGAACGAAGTTTCCTCTGAAATAAAAAAGAGACATTCCTGCAAATGAATGTCTCTGTATCTTCTCTCTTAAACCAATCTGCGGATTGCAAGAATCTTCTTATAACCTGCGTTATTGGAAACCTTGATGCCGCCTTTTGGATATTTAGCAGAATTGCTCGCATGAACAATCTTATTATTTCCCATATAAATCGCTACATGTCCACTGTAGCAGATGATATCTCCGGCTTTCGCTTTCTTAATGCCTCCGGATACCTTCTTTCCAACTTTTCTCTGACCGCTGGAAGAATGTGGAAGCTTCTTTCCAAATTTCTTATAAACTGACATTGTAAAACCGGAACAGTCAGCTCCCTTTGTCAGGCTGGTTCCACCATACTTGTATTTGTTGCCGACAAATTTTTTCGCATAGTTGACTACCTGCTGTCCTTTACTTGTTGCTGCCTGTGTATCTGTCTCAATTCCACTTGTTGTCATCGTCACAGATGCTGCCGCCATCAAAATCAAAACAAACAGTTTCACAATAATATGTCTCATAAAAACTCCTAACTTGCTTACAAAATTGTTTCCTTATTGTTGCACTGGTTACGATTCTACATAAATAATATAACTTTGTCAAGAATTTTTTTAATTTTCTTCATAATTTCGTAATATTTGTTTGTTTTTTCACTGGAAATCCGAAAGAAAAAAGACGAATCCTTTTTGGGACCTCTGTCCTTCAAAGAATTCGTCTTTCTTTTTTTTAACTTCTGTAATAATTAACCTCTGTAATAATTGATCAGACATCCTTTCAAGATAATTTCTCTTTCATCATCTGTCAATTCACCCAGTTTCAGCTGGATCTCTTTTAATTCAGTACCGCAGACTACATATGCCGGAATCTCTGTCAGCTTATCTTCAATTGCTTTTTTGATCTCCGGAATGAAAATGTAGTCATGATTCTTAAACGGAAGTTCTCCTTCATCAATAATAAACGGAACCATACCCCAGTTGATCAGATTGGAGCGATATCTCTTCGTTGCGTATTCGTTGGCAATATTCGCCCAGCCGCCAAGAACTTTCTGACAGGAAGCGGCCTGTTCACGCGCAGAACCATCACCAGGTTTTACAGCAAAGATCGTGCTTCCGATTCCAAGATTACTGTTGTTTACCTGCGGATATGCGGCAGTCACTGCCTCCAGGATATCCTTTACTTCCGGATATGCTTCTGCCGGATCTTTTCCTTCTTCCAGCGCTTTTTCTGCCTTCTGGATTTCTTTTGCAAGTCCTACATAAGCCGGATCTTTTCTTGAGAGAGCGAACTCTGCCAAACCAAGCGGATTGGAACGGTAAGAAGATGTCTCTCCGGAAGGAATCAGCTCATCTGTCGTCGTTACCGGGTCATGGATTTCAGAAACAACCTTTAACAGCATATGTTCTGGAAACGCCGGCATCTCCGGCCAGTCTTTGATATTTGGTCCAAACTGGATTTCAACGGACGGATCTGCCACACCTTTGCTGTCAAAGACACGGTTTTCATAGATTGTCTTATCAAAATGATATTTCGGAATAAAATCATCCGCATCTACATCTGTTGCCGCGGTCAGGTATCCTTTGTTCGCCGCAGTCGCAGCAATGGATCTTGCATCCATCAAAGCTACGGAAGCAATCTGGCCGCTCTGAAGCTTGGATCCTTCACGGTTCGGGAAGTTTCTCGTTGAATGGCGGATACTAAACGCATTGTTCGCCGGTGTATCCCCTGCGCCGAAGCATGGACCGCAAAATGCAGTCTTTACGATTGCTCCTGTCTCCATCAGATCAGCGACAGCGCCGTTCTTCACTAATTCCATATAGATCGGCGTACTTGCAGGGTAAACACTTAATGTAAACTCGTCTGCTCCGATGCTGGTTCCCTTCAGGATATTGGCTGCCGCACAGATATTTTCATATCCGCCTCCGGCGCATCCGGCAATGATTCCCTGATCTACATATAATCTTCCATCGCGTATCTTATCCCGCAGAGAATAATCCACTGCGCCATCCAGGCTGACCAGAGCACGTTTTTCCACGTCTGCCAGAATATCTTCCAGATTTTCATTGACTTCCTGGATTGTATAAGTATTGCTTGGATGGAACGGCATTGCGATCATTGGCTGAATCTGATCCAGATCCACTTCCACGATTCCATCGTAATAAGCAACAGCTCCAGGATTCAATTCTTTATATTCTTCTTCTCTTCCATGGATTTCATAAAATTCTTTGATGGTATCATCTGTTTTCCATATGGAAGAAAGACAGGTTGTCTCAGTCGTCATAACGTCGATTCCGATCCTGAAATCAGCACTTAAGTTTGCGATTCCAGGTCCTACGAATTCCATAACCTTGTTATTTACATATCCTTTGTCAAAAACCGCTCCGATGATCGCAAGAGCTACATCCTGCGGTCCCACACCTTTGGCTGGTTTTCCTTTCAGATAAATACCGATCACATCCGGCATATTAATATCATATGTTCTGTTTAAAAGCTGTTTTACCAGCTCAGGGCCGCCTTCTCCCATAGCCATTGTTCCAAGAGCTCCGTAACGGGTATGGCTGTCAGATCCAAGGATCATTTTCCCTCCGCCCGCCAGCATTTCTCTTGCAAACTGATGGATGACTGCCTGATGAGGCGGAACATACATGCCGCCGTAACGTTTTGCGGCAGTCAGTCCAAACATATGGTCATCTTCATTGATCGTTCCTCCGACTGCGCAAAGACTGTTATGACAGTTCGTCAGTACATACGGCACAGGAAATTTTTCAATTCCTGACGCACGGGCAGTCTGGATGATTCCTACAAATGTAATGTCATGAGAAGTCAGTTTGTCAAATTTGATCTGAAGCTTCTCCATATTTCCTGATGTATTATGTTCTTTTAAGATTCCATAGGCAATCGTTTGTTTCGCTGCTTCTTCTTTGTCCGGCACATTTCCTGTCATCTGATTTAATTTTTCTTTTTCAGACTCTTTTACAAGGGTTGTTCCATTCACAAGGTATGCGCCTTCTGAAAACAAATTAATCATGTCTTATCCTCCTGCGGTTTATTTTTGCCAATAATTATACCACATCACAGCGCATTAGAAAAGCAAAAAAGAATCTGGCTCTATAAAATTTATGATAACTGGCATTTTTATTGGTACCAGCTTTGTATTAGGATACAGGGCACAGGAGGGAGGAACAACAAATGAACCAAATGAAGAAACTCGTGTATACTGCATTATTTACAGCACTCTGCTGCATAGCGACTATGCTGATTCAGATTCCGCTGGCAGCCACCAACGGATATATCCATCTGGGAGACGCCTTTGTTATCTTGAGCGGCATCATTCTTGGAAAGAAATATGGAGGATTTGCCGCAGGCATCGGATCTGCCTTTGCGGATTTGTTTACAGGATATGTTTATTTTGCTCCGGTTACTTTCATTATCAAATTTCTGACAGCCTTCTGCGCCGCTGTTATTTATAAAAAAGTGACCGGCCTGCATGTAAACAAGATGCTTGCCGTTATTTTATGCGGAATTGCCGCTATCATCATCGTAACCGGCGGATATTTCATTTACAGCTACATTACCATCGGACCGGCAGCGCTCTTAAGCGTTCCGGGAAATATTGTGCAGGGACTGTCCGGACTGGTAATATCATTCCTGCTGTTTCCTGTGCTGGATGCAGTCCCTGATATCCGGGGCATGAGAGCGCAGCTGAATTCCAATATCACTGCATAGTTTTCTAAGTAAAACAAAATGTGAAATCCTTAAAATGGGGGCGCTGTTTTTCAGCCCCTGATCCTTAAGAAAAGAGCCGGCACAGTGAAGATTCAGAATTTTGGAAAAATCTTGATCTTACTGTGCCGGCTCTTTACTCTGATGCACCATCGCATATTTCATCTGAATTAATATTAACTATAAGCTTCTTTATACTTACTCTGCAGTTCCTTTACACGCTGCATGGCTTCTAATTCGCTTTTACAAATCAAACGCATCAGCAGTGAGACATCTTTCTTATGTTCATATACTTTAAAACAACAACGATATTTTGAAATTTTATCTAAGGCAATCGGCAATAATCCTATATTTATCAGTTGTCTATTTAAAATCATTCGTCCGGTTCTTCCGTTTCCGTCTTCAAATGGATGGATTCGTTCAAATCGAAAATGCAATTCTGTAATCTTTTCCAATACTTCTTTTAATGTCCCCTCCAGATCATTCCATTCCGATGATATTTCTTCCATTAATTCAGGAACCTTTTTATAATCCGGCATTACGCTGTCAAATAGCATTTGTGCTGTATCCAGTGAGTTCATAATATCCCGGCTATCATTATTCTCATTGCGTCATACTCCTCTCTTTATTGTTGCAACTTTCAACGCCAGTCCTTACAAGAAATTTTTGATTCTTCCAACTTAAATCCCAAGAAACTGAATCTGATCATACAGGAACTCTCTTCATTAAGCGAGGAACAATTAGCTATACCTCTTTTTGTCATCAAAGATTTCAAGAACGGCTTAAATTCATTTTTACTTTTTGATTGATATTACATCCAAACTCTTTGAGAAACTTTTCTCTTTTATTCTCAGTAAACACCTGACATCCTGTTTCTTCTATCGGCCAATTTTCTGTCAATTATGCCAAGTACTCCGGATATCATCAGACTGACAAATACCGCCCCTGATACAACCGGTCTGACACTCTCTGTCAGATTTCCAAAAATCAGCATTGCCATAAACTCTGCTCCGCCTAAAAGTATAGAAATTTGAATCATCCTGATAACATATTTCATCTCTATCATCTCCTCTTAAATACCAGCATACAAAAATAGTATCCAGCGTAAAACAATGAACGGTTCTTTGACCGGTGTCTTTCTCCACAACTTCCAGATTACTGCTTTTCTTAATCTGACGATAAATTAGGATTTGTAATTATCTTTTTGCCGTTCCCCAATCAGCTGCCATAGATAAGCCGATTCCCATACCTATACAAAACAGCAATATTCCTATCATCTTTTTCTGAATTATTTGGATCAGCCCCATTATAACGAGTACTAAAGCAAGTATCAAAGATACCCAAAAACAGATTTTCGCCCATTTTCCTTTTTTATGACTAAAATACTCTCTTCTTTTTTCACTCAATTTATTTTCTGCCAGAATCTCAACGATACCTCCAGAAAAAGCTTTTATAATATCTATAATAACTTCCATGACATTCCTCCTACAATCCCCTGAATTTCTATTTTTTATTTGACAACTACTGTTCTATTTCTTCAAATTTTCTATAAACCCAGAGACAGCAGATATAAGCCAGCCCAAACCAATCATAATCAACGCAATTTTCCACCCAATACCATTATCAAAAACAAACATAAATGTATATAGAGCGAATAAACTGACAGGAATAGCAATTCCATATAATGCTAGATGAAACTTCCTCTTTTTTTCTTTATCCATTTATTCTCACCTCATTCACTTCCGATTCGACAACTTAGGATTTATCAAATACAACTTAGCTTTGCATATTTTACATATTTTTGAAGCTGGTGTCTCGTCATCTTCTGGTATCTCATAAATGGTCTTGTCAATCTCTACTTTAGTCAAGTCAGCTCCTAAAGACCTGAAAAACAGCTGTTGTTCTGATGATAAACTATCAATAAACTCTGTTTGAAGTCAAAAAACATAGTAGGTCATATCCCCTCAAATTCCAATTTATCTTTACATTCATTATATCATGCTTCTGTAAGTCTTTCATTATGAATAATACATCTACATTTTTCTCCAAAGCCATTGTGTATCAGGAAAAAGAAGATGCAATAAAAAACCTGCTGCAGCTATTAAAATGAGAGCTGCGCCTATATAGCAGAATATTTTTATAAACTGCTGCAGCTTTGCCTTTCCATTTTCCACATCTAAATAAATAGAATTTACCTTTTCATCCGTCAGACTCTTTTCCCGAACGTCCTGAACGTCTATATCTTTTACCAATTCATCTAATGTCATATCAAAATAATCGCTCAGTCTCACTAATCTTTGAAAATCCGGATATGATTGTCCTGCTTCCCATTTGGAAATTGTCTGCCTTGAAACCTGAAGTTCCATGCCAAGCTCCTCCTGAGATAATCCTTTTTTCTTCCGAATGGATAAAAGTTTTTCGTTAAATTTCATTTTCTGCCATATGCCTCCTTACATTTAGTGCTTTCATTATAAATTGGGCGGCAGTATCCTGACAAGCAATATATGTTGGCAATGTGTCAACCGCGTTTAACACATCAATTTTACAAGATATTTTCTAACCGGAAATCCTGCCATCCAGAGTCTGGCGATGAGCCTCCATTTCCACTGACAGCATATGATTTTCCTGTCCTTACGGTACAAAACAACTGCTTTCACCTTGCGATGCAGCTGTGCCATTCCGGAATAAATCATCCGGACATTTTCTTCCGGTGTCAGACGACACCGGGACGGATCCGTTACACTGCCCCGGATTCCTTTTGTCACAAAACGGCTGATCTGAAGTTTCCGGTCCTCTCCAAAATGTTCTCTTGTGAATTCCTTCATTGCTTCCAGATCTCTCTGATTTTCCTTCACGATTGTTGTACGCATTCTTAATAAGGAAGGAAGTGCTCTCAGTTTTTGAATTCCTTCACAGAAACGGTCATATCCATCCGGACATCCGCATAGTTTCTCATGCGTCCGGTTCGATGCTCCATACATAGTCACAATCTGGTGCGGCGGAAACTTCCTAAAACTTCGCATTCCCGGTCCGTGATCATCGCAGCGTTGGTATACACTGTCAGCAACAGTCCCAGTGCCCCGCATCCCTGGCCTGCCTTGCCATGTGGATCCATTCTTCCGATGTTTTTCCCTCCGGCCCAGCTGCCTCATCTTTTCATGATTCACCCGGACCAGACACATCCGGCATGATAAATTGCATCGGCCTGTCAGTTCGAATGTGCCGCTGACCGGAATCCTTTTCTTTCTTCTATTCATATTCCAGCATCCCATGTTCTTCCAGCAGCTTCAATGATACTTCAATATCTTTCTGCGCTTTTTCGCATCTACCTCAAATGTTTCTCCTGCTATCTTTCTTAAAATAAATTTTTTGCTGCCGCGGTATTTCTTTTGCTTCAACCCCTCTGATTCTTTCAGCTGCTGTTCCATTTCCCTCTCTGCAGCGTCTCCTTTCAGCTTTTTAGGATCACACGAATGAAACTCCATAGCTGATTTCACATACGTTTTCTTCATGAACCCCCCTCCATTCCCATTGTCAGCAAAATTTCTAAACTTACATAAGTACGTTATAAGATATTATATATCTTAAATTAATACAATTATTGCATTTACAATTATACATTAGTCAACTATATAACATATAATGTCTAATATCAGGAGGATACGATATATGGATGAAACTTTCTTTGCTGAAAGAATCGCATCGCTCCGCAATCAGAAAAACGTATCTGCCCGGGAGATGAGCCTGGCAATCGGTCAGAATGCCAGCTATATCAACCGAATCGAGAATCACCGCGCGTTGCCTTCGATGCAGTGCTTTTTCTATATTTGCGAATATTTGGGCGTTACTCCCAGCGAGTTTTTCGATACTTCCAATCCGAATCCTGAAAAAATAAGCCGGATTCTGCAGGAATTATCATCCTGTAATGAAAAACAGCTGAATACGATTCTTTTAGTCATTGAAAACTTTAAAAAGAACTAATCTGTCAAAAAACACCAGGTTCCAAACGGCAAAACCGTTAAAACCTGGTGTTTTTTCTTTCCAATAAATTTTATAAATGAAACTTCATCAATTAAATGATCAGCAGATATACTGTCGCAATTGAAATTACGATCTGTATGATCGCAAATCGAAATACAGTCTGTGTATTAGACCATCCGATCGTTTTCCGCACATGATCATGCAGCGGCATCGTTGTGTTGCTGAAAATATGTATCTTCAGGAATCGAAGCAGCGCAACTTTGATCAAACCAAGACCTCCGTCTACAATCAGAACCGCTGCCGCAGGCAGGAACAAAAACGGGCTTCCGGTTTTCAGGATTGCAATGCTGATAAAAATCCCCATTGCCCTGGATCCTGCATCTCCCATCATAAGACGGCTCGGCGTTGCGTTATACCAGAGATATCCGAGAATACAGACAACAAACAATAAAATAACATAAGCGAAATCAGAGCTGACACCTTTTACCTGATCAATCACATAGATGGTTACCAGCGTTACAATTGTCAGAGTACCGGATAATCCATCCACACCATCAGAACAGTTTGTGACATTGATCGCTGCCCAGACAAGAATGATCGTAAGAATAAAGAATACGACCGGATGGAGGGTGATATCGATTCCCAGTGTCGCAATCTGAATCTGCGTTGAATTGAAATGAATATAATTCAGAGCTACGATCGCGGCCACGATAAAATCCAGAATACCTTTCTTATATTCTCCCCATGGCTCGTCCGCTGCGTCATCCATATATCCCGTCAGCATTTCTACATAAATCAGCACAAGATAAATGATCAGTTCCGTTGAAAGACTGCCAAACAGCAGTGCCGCCAGCGTAAATACCGTAATAAAAATAATTCCCGCTCCCCTTGGTTTTCCTGCAGAAAGCTTCCCATTATGGGCAAATTCTCTCCCCATGTCTTTTGGCAGATACTGACTGCATGTTGATGTAAAGAAACAGGTCAGAGCAAATGCCGCAATGACACCAATAAATGCCATTATGGGCAGAACTCCGTCTGTCAACATATGAATCATTTGTATTCCTCCTATATATCTTATAGTTTTTCACTTCACTGCACAGTTTCTAAGTATAGCACGCTGAAAAAATAAATCAACATTTTACAACAAATCTTTCAGACGGTACATATGGTTTAACGGACCGCTTCCTGCGCCAAGATTCAGCCCGTCTTCCAAAGCACCCGTCAGATATTCCTTTGCTTTCCGAATACTTTCCGGCAAACTGCTTCCCATTGCCAGATTTGAAGCAATTGCAGATGAAAGAGTACATCCTGTTCCATGGGTATTGGAATTGTCAATCCTTCTGCCAAAAAACCAATATTCCTCTCCCTTCAGATAAAGATAATCATTTGCATCTTCAATCTGATGGCCTCCTTTGATCAAAATTCCGCCTGTCATTTTCTCAGAAATCTTTTCAGCTGCCTTACAAAAATCCTCTTTTTTTCTGATTTTTATGCCCGAAAGAACTTCTGCTTCCGGAACATTGGGTGTGATGACATCTGCAAGCGGGAACAAGCATTTCATCAAAGCCTCTCCTGCATCATCGTTTAAAAGTCTGCTGCCGCTGGTAGATACCATAACTGGATCCACCACAATGTTTTTTGCCTTATATTCTTTTAATTTCTCTGCTATGACGTGAATCAATTCTTTGTTAGAGACCATTCCAATCTTCACTGCGTCCGGATAAATATCCTGAAAAATACAGTCCAGCTGACTAGCAAGAAATTCTTCGGTTGTTTCAGAAATTCCATAAACACCTGTTGTATTTTGTGCCGTTAAGGCTGTAATTGCTGACATTCCATACAATCCATGTGCCGCTATCGTTTTTAAATCTGCCTGGATTCCAGCACCGCCGCTGCAGTCTGATCCTGCAATTGTTAATACTGTTTTCATTCTGCCTTCATCTCCTTTACTGCTTCTAATAATTCTCCCGCCGCTTTCCTGATATCTTTCGCCGCAAATATTGCTGACACAACAGCGATTCCATCCACCCCAGTTCCTGTCAGTACTTTCATATTGTTCTTTTTGATTCCACCGATAGCTACAACCGGTATGGAGACTGTCTGACAGATCTTTTTCATCTCTTCCATGGAAACTGCGGACGTGTTTTCTTTTGTTGAGGTTGGATACACCGCTCCAACTCCCAGATAATCCGCACCTCCCTGCTCTGCCCTGACCGCTTCCTCCACATTATGGGCAGAAACTCCAATGATCTTATCCGGTCCAAGAATCTGTCTGACTTCTTCCACCGGCATATCATCCTGCCCTACGTGGACGCCATCAGCTTCTGCCTTCTGCGCAATCTCAATGTTGTCATTGATCACAAAAGGAATCTGATATTTCTGTGCAAGATCTTTTATCTCTATCGCTTCTTTTAAAAATTCTTCTTTTGATAAATGTTTTTCACGAAGCTGCAGAAAAGTAATTCCGCCTTTCATAGCCTCCTCTACCTGCTCTGTTAATGTTTTTTTACCTGTCCAAGCCGCATCCGTTACCGCATACAGCATCATATCTTTCGCTTTTATGTTCAATTTTGATTCCTCTTTCCACTTGCTGTGCTGTTATTTTACTCATTTCATCCATCAAATGCATCCGAAAGGAGCCCGTACCCTGACTGGATGCTGCCGCCTTTTCCCCGCAGATGCCCATGGCTCCTGCAGCTGTGATAATTGCGTCAAACAAACACGCCGGATTGGCTCCTGCAAAGACCCCAAGAACCCCGTCCAGCATACATCCGCTTCCCGTAATCCTTGCCATATTCGGATCTCCGTTGCGAATGGCTGCGGCTTGTCTGCCGCAGACTGCCAGATCCACTGCTCCAGTGATCAAGATAACGGCTCCCGTTTTTTCCGATAATTTTCTTCCAATGGAAATCATATCCTTCATCGAATCTTCTGTCAGAGCGTCTTTCCCATCGGCGTCTACTCCCTTTGTCATTGCTTTGTCCTGACAAAGCGCCTTGATCTCAGAAACATTGCCCCGGATGACCGAAAGTTTTATCTCTTTCATGATACGGTGAGCTGTCTCGGTCCTAAGTCCGGACGAGCCGGCTCCTACCGGATCAAAAATAACCGGACGCCCTGTCTCATTTGCCGTCTTCCCTGCCAGAAGCATCGCCTCTGTTTTTTTCTTCTGCAAAGTACCAATATTCAGCACGAGTCCATCACACATCCGGGTGATTTCCTCAACTTCTTCTTTCTCCTCCGCCATAATCGGAGAACCGCCGGCCGCAAGAATGATATTGGCTACATCATTGATCGTCACATAATTTGTAATACAGTGGATCAGCGGTGAATGTTCTTTTATATTTTCAAAAATTTTACCGTAGTCTGGATTTCCCATGGCACTTCTCCTCTTTCGTCTCCGTTCCTGAAAATTATATCACAAACTTCTGCCGGATTGTTGCTTCTTTTTCATTCTTCCTATTTTTTCACATCTTTCTATTCTTCGAATACTATAAACTGTAAATAAATCTAGGAGGATTAAAACATGAGTGATTTAGCTGCTACAGGCTGCGGAAATTCCTGCAGCTCAGGATTCGGAGGAAATGGATGCCTTCTCTTAATTATTCTGCTTTGCTGCTGCGGAGGCTGCGGTGACGGATTCGGATTCGGAGGAGACGGATGTGGATGCGAAAGCATCATCTGGATCATCCTTCTGCTTTGCTGCTGCGGAGGCGGCGGATTCGGCGGACACGGATGCGGATGCTAAAAAAAGCATAAAATGCTTTCAGGGGCGCTTCATTTTGTGAAGCGCCCCTGCTTTTTTGTATGATGATTCCTTTTTATTGTATTGATTTTCCAAGATCACAGGCTTTCTGGATTTCCGGTTTCCCTTCGATATCTCCGATATCCCCATTGCCTCCGGCAAGGACATGACCGAGATTTTTCCAGCGCAGATGTTCCACCAGATGGTTATAGTATAAAAGGACATCATCAAAACCATTCCCCTCTGCTGCCATCAAAAGCGCCGATGCTCTTTCATGCCCGCGAAGAAGATTCCCATCTCCCTCCTCCAGCGCAAACAGCCGGTCAATGGCAGTCCGGATCTGCCCGCTCATATTCCAGTAGTACAGCGGAGTTGCTAAAACAACAACATCACTTTCTTTTACCGCCGGATAAATCTGACTCATATCATCCTTCTGGACACAAGGACATTCCTGACTGCTGTGTCCTCCAAAACAGCCTCTGCATCCATGGATTTCCATGGAATCCAGAAAAAACTCTGTCACTGTATTCCCCGCACTTTCCGCTCCCTGTGTAAATGCTTTTACCAGAGCTGATGTGTTCCCATTTCTGCGGGGACTGCCATTTAAGATTACAATTTTCTTCATCCCGATTCTCCTTTTCTTCAGATCTTATCCGCCAATGCCGCAGCCTGACTGCATCCGTCCGTTTTCGTGATATCGCCTTCATTTAGAACGCCCGGAATCAACACTTCCCCAATCATTTTCCACTGATTCAATGCGGCTGTCCGCTCCATCGGAATCCGGACGCCGTCCAAAACAGACATATCATCTTCCTCACAGCAGGCAATCAGGGCGCACTCTTTGCCCGCAATCTCTTTGCCGCCTGCGACCATAGAATAAATCCGGTCAATCACTCCTTTGATCTGAGCCGGAATGGAATACCAGTAAACCGGCATCGTGAACACCAGCACATCTGCCTCTAAAATCGCCGGCGCAATGATATTAAAATCATCATCAAAAGAACAGGCTTTTCCTGTCTGGTAACAGGTTTCGCAGGCATGACATCCTCCAATTTTCATCATGGCAGCGTCAAATCTCTCAACACTGTGTCCCTTTGCTTCGGCCGCTTTGATAAAAGCATCCGTCATAGCGAAACTGTTGCCGTTTTTTCTCGGGCTTCCTGTGATCACTGTTATTTTTTTACTCATTGCCAAAACCTCCCTGTGTATGTCAAAATCCCAACACGGATTTTTGACTTTTCAAATCTTTGATACTATAATCATAGCAAGAATATAATATAAAACAAGTACTCACATAAAAGTGCGATACTTACATCATAGTTATATACTTACTTAAGGAGAGTGTAAGATGAGTGAACGATGCATTTCAAATGAAAGTCTGAGCAGCACTGGATTTAGCTATACCCTGTCACTGATTAACGGCAAGTACAAAATGACAATCCTTTATACTTTAATGGAATTTGGGGTCGTCCGTTTTAATGAAATGAAAAAATATATTGGGACTATTTCCTACAAAACTCTTAGTTCTACTTTAAAAGAGCTAGAGGCTGATCAACTGGTCCACCGCGAAGAATATCCTCAGATTCCCCCTAAAGTTGAGTACAGCCTGACAAAAAGAGGACAATCTTTGATTCCAATCTTAGACAGCATGTGCGAATGGGGCGATCAAAACAGATTGTAGAAAAAAATTATCCAATACAGCAGTCAGGCCGGAACTTTTACAAAGTTCCGGCCTGATTTTATTTCATGCAGCAGCATAATAATATAAGAAATATCCCGATACAGTTTCTTTGGCTGTCCTGCGCCCGATACTGCATGGAAGTACTTTCTCCTTGTTTCATTTTCTCTTTTCTTTTCATACATTCTTCATCCAGTTCATACACTGTATTTTCTTCTTCCACAAAAATTTCACTCATATTTTTTCTCACCTCCTAATACTATAAGATATGAGAACAAAGCCTGAGGTTGTGACGAAAATGGAACAAAAAAAGAAATCATGGGATCGATTTTTCCGTGATGACTCTTCTAACATGCTGGAAGATGCTCTTCCTTATCTCCCAGCTTCTTTAAAAAAAACTGCTGCTATCTATATCAAGATGACTGAATTGTCTCACATTGCCCATGAATTTGACAATGAAGAGACTCTTTCCGCCTGCGGACTGGATCAAAATGACGCTTCTCTCGAAATGCTGCTCAACGCCATGAAGCTGAGGGCACCAAAAGAAACAGCTGCTCAGATCGATCAAATGCTTCAAATGATGCAGATGATGAAACTCTACCAGACCTATCAAACTTTTATGAAATCCAATCCAAATCTTACCTCATCTCCTGCTCAGGGTACAAACGACGATATGTTTGCAAAACTTATGCCTCTTTTAATGTCACAGGGACAACAGAACAAATCTGCTCCCAACAGTGACTTTATGAATCAGCTGAATCAAATCTTAAACAAATAAAAGGAGCTTCTTCTATGAATGAAAACTGGAAAAACCATCCAAAATTAAAACAGATTAATCCTAAAAAACTTGAAATCATGGAGTTTCTAATCCAGCAGTGCCAAGGAAAATCCCTGGAAATGATCCTTCCTGATCTGATGGCTGCTTCCAGCCGTCTCTCCGAACAGGGGCTTTCTTTTACTAATACAGAAACTTCCATTATCTTGGATGCTCTGAAGGAAGGAATGTCTTCCGAAGAACAGCAAAGAATAGACACCCTGCGAGGGCTGATCTTATAAATAAAATGGCACTGCCAGAATCTGTCTCTGGCAATGCCTGTTTTTTTATTTTAACATTTCTTCCGCCTGTCTTAGATAATCCCTTATGACATCACAGGAATGATCAAATTCCTGTTTCTCTCTTTCGCTTAAGTCAATTTCAAAGATTTCCTCTACACCGTTCTCTCCAATAACAGCAGGAACTCCTGCCGCAACATTTTTCTGACCATATTCTCCTTCCAGGCAGACAGAAAGAGGCCATACTTTTTTCTGGTCATAAAAAATCGCACTTACAATCTCACTCAGAGCGACTCCAATTCCAAATTCCGTGCTGCCTTTTCCTTCGATCACTGTCATGCCTGCCTGCCGGACTTCTTCCTGAAGTTCTTCCAGTGTAATCATACCTAAAGTATCCGGATGTTCTTCCTGAAGTTTTAAAAATGGTTTCCCGCCAATGGAAACATGAGATAATGGTACCATCTGAGAGTCTCCGTGTTCTCCCATGCAGAAAGCATCAATAGATTTTCTGTCATATCCTGTCTTCTCTTCCAAAATACGCTTGATCCTAAGGCTGTCCAGGCTGGTTCCCGTACTAAAACACCGAAAACGATCCATTCCCAGTTTTCTTCTCAAACATTCACCGACTACATCTGCCGGATTTGTAATACTGATCAAAATTCCCTGAAATTCAGATTCTTTTATTTTGGGTACAATATTTTTTACCCGTTCCATGGAATCTTCAAACATATCCAGTCTGTTTTCTCCCGGGCGGCGGCTTCTCCCAATGGCATTCACCAGAATCTGGGCATCTTTCAAATCTCCATAGTTTCCTGCTCGAATGATTGTTTTCCTTGGAAGACTGGCTCCCATATCATTCAGATCCAATGCCTGACTTTCTGCTTTTCTCTCATCTTCATCAATTAGAACAATTTCCTGCGCAAGCCCCTGAAACATTAGACTGACCGCACAGTGTGTTCCAACATGACCCGCCCCCAGGATTCCTATTTTTCTTGTTTCCATCTGTCCTTTCCTCCTGCTGTACTTTGCGATTCCGCACTTTTTTTCTGTGTCAGAAATTCAGTCACCGCATACGGCTTTCCCTTCTGATCACAAAGAGCAACTGTAATCCGACCGTCCTCCTGCGCTGTTTTCGGATAAAGCACATCTGACTCTACGGCCTGTCTGCGGTATTCCACTCGAAGCCTTTTTATAAAAATATCCTTCGGAAGCTCATCGCAGGCAGTCTTCACATAATAGCTGTTATTTACATGATGATTGCTGTCAATCCAGTCTCTTTTCACCCGGACCGGTTCCCCGTCTTCCCATTCTTTTGGCGTACGGATTTTCCTTGGCTGATACTCCATCTCAAGTGGTGTCTCTACATGATATTTAAGAATTTCTTCCTTTGAAGGCCTTGTCGGCCTTCCTGTCTCAAGATCCATATAAACCCAAAGAGAATTGGCATAAGCCACAAAATCTCCGCTCTGATCCTTCATTGTGAAATTCCTTGTTCCATGAAATTTATCAAACCCGGAAGCCCAGGTTTCAATTGTTACCAATTCACATTCCTCTGGCAGCCGTACAATTTCCAGCTGCCAGGAATTCAAAATCCATGCGCGATGATGATCCGCAAGGTATTTCACTCCCAGCCCCAGCTCCTCTGACTGAAATACACTGCAGTCCTGAAAATAATCTAAAATCCCAGAAACTGGAAGTTTCCCAGACCAATCGGTTTCACTGTATCGAATTCTTGCGCTCATCGTGTACATGGTTTCTGACTCCTTTTTCTCTTTTAAATCAAGAAGGAACTGCTGATTCCTCCATCCACTACCAAATCAATTCCGGTAATAAATCGTGCCGCATCGGATGCCAGAAATGCTGCTGCCATGCCTAAATCTTTTTCCTTAGCAAATCCCCTCATTGGCGTCCGATTCTGTATTTCTTCCAGGCGTCCTGGTGTTTTTAAGTTTGTATTTTTCAGCATATCCGTGTAAACAAATCCCGGATTCAGGCTGTTGACGCGAATTCCATATGGTCCCAGATCTCTGGCAAGACTTCTCGCCAAACCTTTCATCCCACTCTTTGCCACAGTATACGCCTGTATTTCATGCATCCCAAGAACCGATGCCAAGGAAGAAATCAGCAGAATACATCCTGATTTTCTTTCCTTCATGTATTTTGCCGCTGTCTGCGATAGCATAAACGGTGCCTTTGCCTGGGTTTCCATAATTTTGTCAAATTCTTCTGCCGTAAAATCAAAATAATCTTTCTTAATATTGATTCCAGCATTATTGACCAGAATATCCACCGGTGATTTCTCTTCCAATTTTTGAAAAAAGTCATCATACTCTTCTGTCTTAGTGACATCAAATCTATGCCAGCTGCATTTCTTTCCTATCTTTTGAGCAGCTTTTCTTAACTTTTCTTCTCTTCTGCCAACAATCACTATATTAGCCCCTGCGTCCGCCATTTCTGCTGCAATCGCGAAACCAATTCCTGTTCCCCCTCCAGTGATCAAAGCTGTTTTTCCTTCTAATGAAATTTCTCGCAACATACCTTATACCTCCTGTGTGCCACTTTACAACAACTTTGTCCCTTATGTTCTCTTTCATCTATTCTATAATGTATCACTTTATTCTAATAAAGTCATCCTTTTTTCATGTTTTATTTTATATGCTGTCCTAAAAAAGCAAAAAATTTCCGCAAGGGTTCCCAGAGATTCGGGTTATTCTGATTCAGAAACTGCCAAATCTGTTCCTCACTGAGATCATTATGCCACATCAAACAATGGTTCCCTTTAACCGTCTCACCGATCGCTGTTTTTCCACTTGCCGCAACTCCCACTGCCACCTCTTTTCCAATAGCCGTAACCCCACATGCATAAATCCCTGCCGCAGAAGTTCCTATTGCAATCACACCTGCTGCCATGGCTCCCAACGCAATCATTCCTAAAGCCAATGCTCCAAAGCTCAACACTCCAAAACTGACAGCTCCAAAACTAATTACACCAATTGCAATATTTCCTATGGCGATGATTCCCTTTGCTACACTTTCTTTTCCAAGACGCCGGCAAGCCGGATAGATACCAGTGGAATTCCTTTGATATGTCGCTTACTGGTAAACTGATATCCCTTCACATATCTGGAAAGTTCATCCATCTTTTCTTCCAGTCTCGTGTTTTCCATGGAATATATATTTGAGGAAATATCCTTGAAAAAGTCTTCTTCCATAGAATCTTTAACCAGATAATCTACACTGACGTTAAATAATTCTGATATGGCAATTAATTTTGTAAGCTCCGGCAATGTACTTCCGGACTCCCACTTGCTGACAGACTGTCTGGTGATTCCAATTTCTGCTGCCAGCTGTTCCTGAGACATTCCCTCTTTTCTCCTAAGTTGGATTAGTTTTTCTCCAAACTTCATGTTCTCCTATCCTCCTTTTGTGATATAGACGAACCATAGCATTATTATATCACAAAAGCAAGAAAACAGCGGTTGGCACATTGTCAACCACAGGTTGCGGCAGGAAAATTTTGAGTTTTTCCTTATATTTTAAATGAAAAAGACAGGAACATCTCTCCTGTCTTTTTACATATAATACCAGAAAACTTCACATCGAAATAATCCAAGTATGGATTAAAAAATTTTCTAGTTTGTCCAAGATAATTGTAGTTTTTTCTTCGTTATTTTAAAATTCCCCGGTACATATCCTGGAAAATTCCAGGCGTTTCTTTCAAGTCATCAAAAGTTCCCCTCTGAACGATGCTGCCTTTTTCCATAACAATAATTTCATCACAATGTTCCAATGTCGTAAGACGATGAGCAATGGAAAGAATGGTCGTATGATACATCTCTTTCATATTTTCAATCTCCCGCTGGATCATTTTTTCCGATGTATTATCCAGGGCAGAAGTTGCTTCATCCAAAATAAGAATCTCTGGTTTTCTCAAAAAAATCCGGGCAAGGGCAATTCTCTGCCTCTGTCCGCCAGACAGATTGCTTCCTCCCTCTGAAATGAAAAAATCATATTTCCCCGGAAGTCTTTCAATCACAGATTCCAGATTAGCTTTCCGCGCAGCTTCCTTCACTTCTTCCAGCGATACTTTCCGCCTCATGCCATAACAGATATTATGAAACACCGTATCCGCAATTAGAAACGGAGTCTGAGGAACCAGGGCAATGGTTTCCGCCAGATCCGGACGGGTCATCTGACTTAGTTCTTTTCCTCTGATCCAGATCTTCCCCTGGTAAGGCTCTAATCTGGCAATTAATTTTATCAGCGTGGACTTTCCGCATCCGCTTGGTCCTGCAATGCCGATAAATTTTCCTTTTTCAATAGAATAATCAATCGAATGCAGGATTTCATCTTCTTTTTTCTCCGGATAAGAAAAAACAACTTTTTCCAGACAGATCTCCGGCGCTTCATTTTCCGGTATATTTTTCCCGGATTCCAGGGCTCTGTAAGAAAAATCTTCTGGTATTTCTACAATATCAAAATAATCTCCCGCCAGCACCATACTCTCTGAAAATTCATCTAAAATACGATGAAGCTCTCTTAGAGGGCTCGTAAGCTGATTAAAACATAAATAAGTTGCCAGCACCGTTCCAATACTGATCACATTCTTTGCTGCAAGAAAAATGGAAATTGCAATTACGATCACATGGAAGACCGCCTCATTGATAAATTTCATACAGTCATAAAAAGCCATCGCCTTATGATGCTTCATTTCTTTTTCCCGAAGCTGTTCTGACCGTTCTTCGATCCTGGACGTCTCAAGTTCAGCGCAGTCCATAATGCGGATCGTCTCAATACCGCCAAGCAGTTCCACCATAGTGCCATCCATGGCCGCCTTTGTATTCATCAGTTCCACCCGGATGCCTTTCTGTGTGGAAATCTGACGGAAAACAATAAACGTCCCAAGAGGAATTACAAGAATTACAATGCATGCTACCGTTACCGGAAGCTTTACAAAAATCACAATGATTGCTGCGATTCCGCTCGCCACAGCAGGAGCAAAATCCATGAAAATCAATTTAATCAGTCTCGAGGTTCCCTCCAGGTTCCGATTCAGTCTTCCATGGATATTTCCTGTCATATGGCTCCGAAAATACATAAGCGGAGCTTTCAAAAGCGCCTGTGTTGCTTTTTGTCTTGCAGACTTTTCAATATATGTAGCTGTATCTTCTACCATCAGCCGCCGAATAACTTTGATTGTTTCATTGCTGACATTTGCAATCAAAATAAGGAGCAAAACCGGGACCACCGTCTCAAAATGAATATAATCTACTTCCAGAATGGAATTTGTCAGATATTCCACTGCTATTGGCGTGACCTGTGACAGCCCGGCTGAAACTGCCAGAATCACCAGCACTCCGGCAAACTCTATTTTCTGCTTCCGCTGCAGAAATCCAAATAGTTTTTTCAGGATTTCCCCTTTTTTCCTGCTTTCCATTTCCGTTTCTCCCTCTTCTTATTTGTATATAATAAAATCTCCTGGAATTAAGCCCAGGAGATCTTATCTTTTATCTTGTGGAATATGGTCATTCCTATTTTATTATTTTACAACCAGGTTCACAATTCTGCCTGGTACATAAATTTCTTTCACGACATTTCCTGTAATCTTGTCAGCAAGAGCTTCTTTTGCCTTGGCTAATACAGAATCCTTCGCTTCATCGGCGCCGATTACAACTTTTCCTCTTGCTTTTCCGTTGATCTGTACGGCAATCTCGATCTCATCTTCTTTCATGGCTTCTTCATCATATTTCGGCCATGTCTGCTCGAAGACGCTTTCCTCATGACCGAGCATCTCCCAGAGTTCTTCTGACAGATGCGGTGCAAACGGAGCTAACAGCACAACTGCCGTCTCCAGAGTTTCCTTGTCTACACCGTCTTTCTTTGCCATGGCAGTCAGCTTGTTGGTATGTTCCATAAATCCACTGACTACTGTATTCAGGCTGAAGTTATCCAGACGGGTTGTGATATCATAGATCAGTTTGTGGCGTTCTTTCAGAAGTTCCTTATCGGCTTTTACGCCGCTGTCTTTCTGATCCATCACTAATTTGTAGAATTTCGTCAGGAAACGGTAAACGCCGTCGATTCCGCTTTCATCCCACTCTGCGTCCAGTTCAGGCGGACCTACAAAGAGTTCATACATTCTCAGGGAATCGCATCCGTAATCTCTAACAAGATCATCCGGAGATACTACATTTCCTTTGGATTTACTCATCTTAATGCCGTTCTTTCCAGTGATCATTCCCTGGTTAAACAGTTTATGGAACGGCTCATCGAAATCGATCATTCCGATATCATACAGGAATTTTGTATAGAATCTGGAGTAAAGCAGATGCAGCACAGCATGTTCTACACCGCCGATATACATATCCACCGGAAGGTATTTGTCTGCTTTTTCTCTGGAAACCAGTTCTTTGTCATTCTTGTTATCAATATATCTTAAGAAATACCAGGAAGATCCTGCCCACTGAGGCATGGTATTGGTCTCTCTCTTAGCCGGTTTTCCACAGACCGGACACTTGCAGTTGACCCATTCCTCAATATCAGCCAGCGGAGATTCTCCTGTTCCTGTCGGCTCATAGCGGTCTACATCCGGCAGAGTTAACGGAAGCTCTTCTTCCGGTACCGGAACAGCCCCGCAGTCCGGACAATGAACGATCGGAATCGGTTCTCCCCAGTAACGCTGACGGCTGAATACCCAGTCGCGAAGTTTATAGTTCGTTGTCTTCTTTCCAACTCCCATCTTCTCGATGATCTCAGGCGCTTCTTCTTTCAGTTCCGCAGATTCTCTTCCATTCCAGTCACCGGAATTGATCATGATTCCGGAAGCTTCTGTATAAGCTTCTTCCATATTTTCAATTTCTTTTCCGTCTTTTGCGATAACCTGAATGATCGGAATGTCAAATTTCTTTGCAAATTCAAAGTCACGATCGTCATGGGCAGGAACACACATGATTGCTCCTGTACCATAGTCTGCCAGTACATAATCGGACAGCCAGATCGGAACTTTCTTTCCGTTGATCGGATTGATTGCATAGCTTCCTGTGAAAACTCCGGTCTTTTCTTTATCCTGCATACGGTCTACAGAAGATTTCAGAGATGCCTGGTAAATATATTCTTCCACTGCTTCTCTCGTCTCATCTGTTGCCAGACTCTTTGCCAGTTCATGTTCCGGAGCAAGCACCATGAAAGTTGCTCCGTGAAGAGTATCCGGACGTGTTGTATAAACCGTGATCTTTTCATCTCTTCCGTCTACCTGGAAATCAACTTCCGCACCATGGCTCTTTCCAATCCATTCTGTCTGCATCTTCTTAACTTTCTCCGGCCAGTCAAGTTTGTCCAGATCATTCAGAAGGCGATCTGCGTACGCTGTGATCTTTAACATCCACTGACGCAGATTCTTCTTGGTAACATCAGCGCCGCAGCGTTCACATTTTCCATTTACGACTTCTTCGTTGGCAAGTCCTGTCTTACAGGAAGGACACCAGTTGATCGGCATTTCTTTTTCGTATGCCAGACCTGCTTTAAACATTTTTACAAAAATCCACTGTGTCCATTTGTAGAAACTTGGATCTGTTGTATTTACTTCCATATCCCAGTCATAGATTGCTGAAATCTCATTGATCTGACGCTTGATATTTTTAATATTCTGCTCTGTGGAAATTCTCGGATGGGTTCCCATTTTAATCGCATAGTTTTCTGCCGGCAATCCAAACGCATCCCATCCCATTGGATGGATGACATAGTATCCGTTGAGCATCTTATAACGGCTCCATACATCACTGATCACGTAGCCTCTCCAGTGTCCTACATGAAGTCCGCTTCCTGATGGATACGGGAACATATCCAGGCAGTAATATTTCGGCTTCTTTCCATCGTTTACATTCACCGGATGGCTTTCCCAGTGTTTTCTCCATTTTTGTTCAATTGCCTTATGATTATAAGGTGTTGCCATATTTTTCTCCTCCTGCCGTATTCAAGTCTCGCTCCTGCGGATTTCTGTACTGTCCGCGGAGTCGGTATCGTTCTTTTCATGAATTCTTCTAACTAATTTATTTTATCACATTAAGCAAAAGTGTCAACTGTCCAAAATACTCTTTATGCGGTGCAAAATCCATTTTTTTCTTGTAAAATAAAAACAGTATGATATGATTAAGTCATAAATCATCAAAAGGAGGATCCTATGATTACATTTAATCATTTTAATTTTAATGTTCTGGATCTGGACAAAAGTGTAGAATTCTACAAAAAGGCTCTGGATCTGGATGTAGTGCGGGAGAAAAACGCATCTGACGGAAGTTTCAAATTAGTTTATCTGGGAGACGGAAAAACTTCTTTCACTTTGGAACTTACATGGCTGAAGGACCGTACAGAACCATATAATCTTGGAGATGAAGAATTCCATCTGGCCATGGCATCTGATGATTTTGATGCTCTGCACCAGCGTCATAAAGAAATGGGATGCATCTGTTTCGAAAATCCGGACATGGGAATTTACTTTATCAATGATCCGGACGGCTACTGGATCGAGATTGTCCCTGCAAAATAGCAGCATTCACAGATACAAAACGGGAATCCGGTTTTCTGCCGGATTCCCGTTTTTCCATTCTTCGATTTTCACTTTATCTCCATGGTTCTTTTTTCTCTTTTACAAGAAATACTGCGATCAACAACAGCACTGCGGTTGCAAAAGACATGGCCATAAAAGCAGTGTTCAGTCCATGCATCTGCGCTCCGCTTCCATAAGAAGCCGCAGAAGCTGCTCCGACTGCAGTCATGATTCCTGAGAATACTGCAGATCCCACAGCACCGGCAATGGTGCGCAGTGATGTAAGAAGAGCGGTTCCATGCGCTGTCTTATAACTGTCAAATCCACTGACGCCCCATGTAACCAGCGGCATCATCAGACATCCGATGGAAATGCAGCGGATCACATTATAGAATGCAGCAATCCAGATGGAAGTTTCCATAGTAATCAGAAACATTCCTATGTTGCTCAACAGCATACAGACCGCACCTGCCACAAACAGTTTTTTCATTCCAAGCTTATCATAAATTTTTCCCGCAAACGGACTGACAACTGCCATGGCCAGAGATCCCGGAAGGGTCACCAGGCCGGAAACCGTTGCAGAATACCCCATAACAGTCTGTACATACAGCGGCATAATGATGGATGAACCCATCATAACCAGATAAAGCAGCATACTTCCCGCAAGACTTAAGGCAAATTTATAATCTTTCACAATCCGCATTTCCAGGAATGGCTCTTTCAAATGAATCTGGCGTCTCACGAAAACCACGAATACAATCACCCCAACAGCAAGAATAACCCAGTTGGCCATATTTGTGATTCCCTGTCCGCTCAGATTTCCAATTCCGAGGGTAACGCCTCCAAACGCTACCGCGCTCATAACAAAAGAGGATACATCAAATTTTTGTTTCTTTGTTTCCAGTACATCCCGGAATACAATCAGCGCAAAAACAAAAGAAACCGCCATAATCGCTGCGTCAATGTAAAAAATCATCTGCCAGCCGAAAGAGTCTACCAGAACTCCTGCCAGTGTAGGGGCGATTACCGGCGCCGCTCCCACAGATAACCCATACCAGCCCATGATTGTACCCCTCTTGTCTTCCGGGAAAACCGTCAGCAGGATGACCTGCGCCATAGATGTAAGAATTCCATTTCCAGATGCCTGGAGAATTCTTCCCACCATCATAACCGGGAAAGAAGGCGCCAGTACACAGATCAGCAGCCCTGCGATAAACAATCCGATCGCTGTCACATACAGTCTCTTTGTCGGGAACCGGGTAATGAGAAAAGCTGTCAGCGGCATCATGATTCCCATGGCCAGAGAATATCCGCTGGTCAGCCACTGCCCGGTTGCAATGGTAAGGCCGAAATCTTCCATGATCGGCGGCAGTGCCGTTGTCAGAGCCGTAGCAAGCATGGAAGACGCGATACAGGTGATCATAATATTAATAAATATCAGCATTTTCTGTCTATTTGTCATTATCTTTTCTCCTCTCATGGTACTGTCTGATCTTAAAGAGCAGCCCATACAGTGTTTCTTTTTCCTCTTCACTCAAAGGTTCAAAAATAAGGCTGTGAAAACGGCTCTGGCCGGCACGGCAGTGTTTTGCCGTCATCATCCCACTTCTTGTCAGGGAAACCAATACGCTTCTCCTGTCCTTGGCTGAGTGTTCTTTTTTCACAAATCCTCTTTGCTCCAGCTTAGAAATCAGCTCACTCAGAGATGCCGGCCGAATTCCCATTTCTTCTGCCATCTCTTTTTGTTTTACACTTCCATGTTCTTCCAGATAAAAAAGGCATCGGCACTGCCCCATGTGGGAAAATGACGGGCCCTTGCTGCCAGAAGAAGTATACTGACTGATTCTGGCGGCTGAAAAAAACAGATCTGCCAGTTCGTCGTCTGTGTGCTTCATACTTTCATCCCTTTCTTTTTCACTACAGAATTCCTTTATTTTCAGTGCTTCTCCCTGCCATCTAAGTCTTGTGCCAGAATCTTTCGCTACACAAAAATAAGGTACCTAATTAACGAATTATAATTAGGTACCTATCATTTGTCAAGATTTAATTTTTTCTATCTGCAGTTCTTCAGGAAAGCTTCATAACCTTTTTCTACTTCATAAATGTCAGATTTGCTCGTAATTTCCCATGGCGCATGCATGCTCAAAACCGCAACTCCACAGTCAATGACATTCATGCCATAAGAAGCCGGGATGTACGCAATGGTTCCTCCACCGCCCTGATCCACTTTTCCAAGTTCTGCTGTCTGGAATGCCACTTTTTCATCATCGAAAATTCTTCTGAGTTTTGCGATAAATTCCGGATTTGCATCGTTGGAACCGGATTTTCCTCTGGATCCTGTATATTTATTAAGCACAAGACCTTTTCCAAAGTATGCCGCATTTTTCTTTTCCATCACATTTGGATAGTTCGGATCAAATGCCGCGCTGACATCAGAAGAAAGCATATAGGAATTCTGCAGGGTTCTTCGCAGCACCAGTTCACTGTAAGATCCGTTCAGTGCCATCACTTCCGCAACGGTATTTTCAAAAAATCTGGAGTGCATGCCGGTTGCTCCCACGCTTCCGATTTCTTCTTTGTCCACCAGGATACAGCAGGATGTTCGCTCCGGTTCTTCTACATTCAGCATTGCCGCAAGAGAAGTAAAGGCACAGACTCTGTCGTCCTGACCGTAGGAAATGACCATGCTCCTGTCCAGGCCAAAATCTCTTGCTCTTCCTGCAGGAACCACTTCAATTTCCGCAGACAGGAAGTCTTCTTCTTCGATATTGTATTCTTCTTTTAAAAGATCCGTCATCTGTTTCTTCACAGCATCTTTTTCTTCTCCTTTTAGAGGACGGCTTCCAATCAGCACATTCAGATCTTCTCCCTCTACTACGACACTGGCTTTCTTCTCCATCTGTTTGCCTGACAAATGAATCAGGAGATCCGTAACGCCAACTACCGGTTCGTCTTCCTTTTCACCGATACAGATATCAATCCGTGTCCCATCTTTTTTTACTACCACGCCATGCAGCGCCATTGGAAGGGTTACCCACTGGTATTTTTTCACTCCTCCGTAATAATGAGTATCCAAAAGAACCATTTCCGTATCCTCATACAGCGGATTCTGTTTCAGATCCAGACGCGGAGAATCAATATGTGCCCCTAAAATATTCATTCCTGCTTCCAGCGGTTCTTTTCCGATCTGAAATAAAACAATTGCTTTTTCCATCCAGGTTCGATACACTTTATCTCCCGGCTTTAATTCCTCTCTGTTATGAATCATCTCTTCCAGATCCCGGTATCCGGCTTTCTGCGCCATCTTTACAGACTGTCTTACACATTCTCTCTCGGTTTTTCCTGAAGAAAGAAATTCTTTGTAATCTTCTGTCAAATCCGTAAGTTCAATCAGGTCTTTTCCTTCATAGGTCGTCCATGCATTCTTTCTTTCCATTATAATGTCTCCTTCCATTGTTGTTCTTTAAATCCAGTTAAAACAAAATCATCTCCGATCACCAGCGGGCGTTTCACCAGCATTCCATCCGTTGCAAGAAGGGTTAACTGTTCATCTTCTGACATATCAGGAAGCCTGTCTTTTAATTTCAGTTCCCGATATTTCATGCCGCTGGTATTAAAGAAGCGTTTCAAAGGAAGCCCGCTTTTTTCATACCACTCCTTTAATTCTTCTTTTGTCGGATTTTCCTCAATGATATGGCGGTCTTCGTATGCGATTCCATTTTCATCCAGCCACTTTTTTGCTTTTCTGCAGGTACTGCATTTTGGATATTCTAAAAATAACATAGCGATCTCCTTTCATTTTTCAGTTCATTTTTATCTTATCACAGAAATTAAAAAAAATACAGACAGGGCACTCCCTGCCTGCATCAAAGGGAATATTTCTCAATGGCGCTCCCGAGATACCACCAGTAATCTTTCCGCTCGACATCCTCCCGGGCTGTTATTTTCGTTTTGGCGACACATTGTTTCCCAGCCATATAAAAAATTTCTCCGATCACATCCCCCTGTTTTACCGGCGCTTCCACTTTTTTCGGCAGTCTGCATTTGATCTTTACTTCTTCTGATTTTTTCATTAAAATCTTTACTTTCTTTTTGCCGGCATTTAGTCCTACATATGACTGGGTTCCTCCTATGACCGGTATTTTTGCAACAGCACTGGTATCCGGCTGAATTTCCCGGTATTCATAATGTTCTGTACCGTAAGCAGCCAGCACTTTCACATCTGTCCATTTATAACTCTTATGAGGCGGCCAGCCGCTCGCCAGGACAACTGCGATCATTCGGATTCCTCCCTGCTCGAAAGCACCCACATAACAATATCCGGCTTTGGATGTATACCCTGTCTTTCCGGAGATCGCTCCTTCCATCGAAGAAAGAAGCGAATTATGATTCGTACAGGTAAAACTGCGTTTTCCGGATGCATCATGAAAAGAGTAAGATCCAGTCCGGGTGATTTCCAGAAACTTTTCATTTCTGATACATTTTTTCATGATCACAGCCAGATCATATGCTGTTGTCCCATGGCTTCCACCGTCATCCGACGCATCCAGTCCGTTGGGTGTGACAAAATGAGTGTTTTTGGCACCTGCCTTTTTTGCTTCCTGATTGATTTTTTCTGCAAATTTCTCTGTGGATCCCTCTGCATGTTCTGCCAGCACTACTGCGCAGTCATTATAAGATTCCAGCATCAGGCCATACAAAAGATCTTTAACTTTATATTTTTCTCCTTTTCGGACTCCCAGGCGGACCTGAGGCTGGGACGCCGCATTCTGAGAAACTTCCGCCTCTTCTTCCAGGTTGCAGTGCTCGATAATGTACAGACAGGTCAGGATTTTCGTTGTGCTGGCATTTGCCATCTTCTTTTTCTCTGATTTTCCATATAATACTTTTCCGCTTTCCGCATCCATCAGAACTGCCGCCTTTGCGTACAGCTTTACATCATCCGCCTGCACACGGATACTGCTGCACAGCAGTACAATTCCAACCAAAAAAGAAATGATCCTCTTCATATTTCCTGTCCTTCCCGTTCCAAGACATTATATGAAGCGAATCATTTCTTTATTCCTTTGTCTACAATTTAACAATAAAAACCGGCATCGGCGGATGATTCCTCTTATTTAAGAATTCCTGTGCCGCAATAAAATACTTTCTGTCATCCAGTCCGCCCAGGAATTTCAGAACTTCATCTCGTTCCTCAAATCCACTGTCCCCTCCGCTGTAAATACAGATGCTCATGATCCCTCCCGGTTTTAAAAGTGTAAGTCCGGCTTTTACCGCCGCGATTGTCCCTTCTGGCCTGGTTGCCAGACTATGGTCCCCTCCTGGAAGATATCCCAGATTAAACATAATACACTGTACCGTTTCCGGATCAAAATACTCTGCCATGAATTCATGACTCTTAAGATAAAGTTCCGCCCGGCATCCGTTCTGCTGCAGTTTTTTTCTCGTTAGATCCAGCGCTGTCTGCTGGATATCAAAGGCAGCAACTTTGCCGTCCTTTCCTGCCATGCGGCATAGAAAAAGGGTATCGTTTCCTTTTCCCATAGTAGCGTCAATACAGAAGTCTCCTTCTTTGATATGTCCTCTCAGCACATCATGAATCCAGTCTGTTATTGTAATTCTCATAAATCCCGGCCTTTCTTAATAGTAGGTTACTACCGGATCCCCTTTTTCCACCAGACTGTACAGCTGTTTGGCTGATGCCTCAGAAAGATTGACACATCCATGGGAACCGTTATTGATATAAATGCTTCCTCCAAAAGAATTTCTCCAGGAAGCAGAATGGAATCCCACGTTGCCGACAAACGGCATCCAGTATTTAACCGGTGAAGAGTAATTTTCTCCAACCAGCGTAGCGCTGCGCTCTTTATACATAATATACGCAACACATTCCGGCGTCTTACGGTCCGCTGTCATCATTCCTGTTACACACGGAGCAGAAAACTTCTGTTTTCCATCTTTATAGTAATAAACCGTCTGCGCTCCCATATCAACTTCCACATACGTATCTCCGATATCACCATTTACACCGTCATATACTTTGCCTTTCTGACGCCAGTAAGGCTCTCTTGTCTCAGTTGTTCCTTCCTTCAGCATTTTTCTGACTGCATCCATTTCTTTATCCTTGCTGATTCTCCATCCATATGGTCCTCCAAAGATTCTCTTTGTCCGGCCGTCATGGGTCTTAAATGTATGCCATCCATACTGGGTATTATACTGATAGATGAATTTTAAAATCCAGTTTTCCATCTTGTTTTCATCAATCTCATAATTGGTTCCGTCATCTGTAACCTTCATCCAGCCGGAGTACACATCTTTATCCAGCACAACCTTCTGTTTGCCGAATTTATATGTAATGCTGCCTTTCAGGGCGTCATTCATTTTATCGGCAAGTTTCGTGATTTTTTCGCTGGTGCTGGTATATTTCGGATTCTCATAACATTTTTCTTTTTCCAGGTTCAGCGTGCTGATTCCGCTGGAAACATATTCTTCCACTGTCTTTTTGGTCCGGTCAAGATCCAGGGTCGTTCCCTTTACTTCCTTCTTCACAACAAATTTTCCATCTTTATAAACCGGTTTCGCATTCTCACAGTCTGTCATCTTGTCCGGATCAATGCATTCCAGACGATTATATGCTTTTTCAAATGTATCTTGATCATAGGAAAACATCGAAACATCGTCGTATGTCTCCCCTCCAAACAATCCCTTGATCCAAAGAAGCGGACTCTGGTTTTCTGCAATTTCCCGGATCTCGTCCGCGCCTTTAAATTCTGCCTGAATCTGGCTGCCGCTTATGACTTCTTTTTTCCCCTCTCGTTCTTTGATCGTCAGGGAATAATCCTGCGCTTTTTTCTGAAATACTTCAATGACCTCATCTGCCGTCATTCCTGCAACATTTACCCCGTTGATCTTTGTCCCGCAGACAAATCCTTTGCTATAGTAAAAGGCAGCACAGCAGTAAATCAGGATAATAATTCCTACGCCAATTCCGGTGTAGTGTTTCCATGTTAACTTCTTTCCTTTCATGATTTTAATACCTCCTAGACACAACAACCGTATTATAATACACTCATTTTAAAATAACCATACCTTTTGGAAAGGTATCAATAAAAAAACAATCTTCTTCTTTCTCTGCAGATTGATAATTTTTTCACATTCTTGCCTCCAAATGCTTGTCTTTTAATCTCCATAATGGTAAAATATACATAATGTAACAGGCAAAGCTTAAAACATGATTATAATTTTTATAAGGAGGACACTTGATTATGTCATTCGCTGAAGAATATCAGAAGAAATTAACGACTGCTGATGAAGCAGTAAAAGTCATCAAGTCCGGGGACCGTCTGGAGTACGGCTGGTGTGTAACAACGCCTGATGCTTTGGATGTGGCTCTTGCAAAACGTATGCCGGAACTCGAGAATATCCAGATTCATGGAGGTATTCTTATGAAACCTCTGGCAATCGCCCAGATTGAGAATCCTGCAGACCACTTTACATGGAATTCCTGGCACATGGGAGGCATTGAAAGAAAATGGATCAATGAAGGTTTTTCATACTATGCTCCGATCCGTTATTCTGAGCTTCCGGGATATTATCGTGATTACCTGCCAAGAACCAATGTCGCTATGATGCAGGTAGCTCCTATGGATCAGCATGGCTATTTCAGCCTTGGACCTAGCGCTTCTCATCTTTGCGCCATGATGGAAAAAGCAGACTGCATCATCGTTGAAGTTAATGAGAATATGCCTCGCTGTCTCGGCGGATTTGAAGACTCTGTACATATTTCAAAAGTTGATATGATTGTTGAAGGAGATAATCCTCCGATTGCTGAATTAGGCGGCGGCGGAGCTGCGACAGATGTAGACAAAGCAGTTGCGAAACAGATCGTAGACCAGATTCCAAACGGTGCATGTCTTCAGCTTGGAATCGGCGGAATGCCGAACGCTGTCGGATCCCTGATCGCAGAATCTGACCTGAAAGATCTTGGTGTCCATACTGAGATGTACGTTGACGCATTCGTAGATATCGCAAAGGCCGGTAAGATCACAGGCGCAAACAAATCCATTGACCGGTATCGTCAGACCTACGCTTTTGCGGCAGGAACCAAGAAATTATACGATTACCTTGACAATAATCCGGAATGTATGAGCGCTCCGGTAAACTATACAAATAATATCGCAACGATTTCCTCTCTGGACAACTTTATTTCTATCAACAATGCGGTAGATATTGACTTATACGGCCAGATCAGTTCTGAATCTTCAGGAACAAGACAGATCAGCGGTGCCGGCGGACAGCTTGACTTCGTAATGGGCGCTTATCTGTCTAAGGGCGGAAAGAGCTTTGTATGCTTATCTTCTACTTTCACAGATAAGAAAGGCGTAACTCATTCAAGAATTCTTCCAACCCTTCATCCGGGATCTGTTGTTACAGATACACGTGCCAACGCTCACTATATCGTAACAGAATACGGTATGGCAAACATGAAGGGATTATCTACATGGGAACGTGCAGAAGCTCTGATCAGCATTGCGCATCCTGATTTCAGGGATCAGCTGATTAAAGACGCTGAAGCTGCCAAGATCTGGAGAAGATCCAACAAATAAGTATTATATACTTTATATGAATAAAACGTCCTCCTTTCCCGAACAATAATCGGGAAAGGAGGATTTTTTATGATCAATATGAGAAAAGCTGCCATTATCGGATGCGGATTTGTTGGAGCCACAACCGCATTCAGCCTGATGCACCAGGGTCTTTTTACAGAACTGGTTCTGATTGATACAGACCAGAAAAAAGCCGAAGGAGAAGCCATGGATTTAAGTCATGGAAGGCCTTATGTAGATACCGCCCGCATCTATGCAGGAACTTATGATGATATCACCGACTGTTCCCTGATCATCATTACAGCCGGAGCTAATCAAAAGCCAAATGAAACCCGACTGGATCTGGTTCACAAAAACGTTGCGATCCTGAAAAGCATCATCCCCGAGATCACAAAGCGAGGCTGTGAGGGACTGCTCCTGATTGTATCCAATCCGGTGGATATTCTCACATACGCGGCTTTCCGCCTTTCCGGCTTTCCAAGCAGCCGGGTATTTGGATCCGGGACAGTGCTTGATTCCGCCCGGTTCCGTTATCTTCTAAGCGAACATCTTAAGGTTGATACAGAAAGCATCCATGCGTTTATCATCGGGGAACACGGCGATAGTGAACTTGCAGTATGGAGCGGTACCAATGTTGCTGGAATCCCCATCCATGATTTCTGTGAATTTCGCGGGCACTATCATCACACAGAAGCAATGGAGGCAATCTATCACAGAGTCAAAAACAGCGCCTATGATATTATTGACCGCAAAGGAGCGACTTATTATGGAATCGCTATGGCAGTCAGTCATATTACAGAAAGTATTATCCGGAACAAAAACTCCATCCTGCCTATATCCAGTCTCCTGACAGGACAATACGGCATCCGGGATCTTTATCTCAGCATTCCAACGATCGTAAATCGAGGCGGCGCCCAGCAGCCTTTGGAAATTCCATTGAGCGGTCAGGAACATCTGGCACTTACAAAATCCGCTAAAACATTAAAAGAAGTCATTGCTTCTCTGGATCTTTCCATTTAAAGAAGCATGCGCTGTATCCGGCCGGATACAGCGCATGCTTCTTCGTTCTTCTCTATTTGATCTTCACCTGTTCAATATTTTTAATGACGATCGTACTTCCTCCTCCTGGCTCTTCTATGATCTCTACATTTTGCTTCCGGTCATATTCTTCCATCGGAATCTTAATTTCAATTCCCGTATCCGTCTCTATCATCTGATACTCCAGTTTACGCACTGTATTTTCTTTCGCAACTGTAAAAGTATCGTACTGCATATCATAACGCTCGATTTTTTCATCGAATTCCCGCTTCTTTTCCTGATGATCTCCAAACAGACGATCTCCGATCTCACTTACTTTAAACGCCTGGTTTTCTTCAAATTCTTCTCTCAGACGGCTTTTCGCCTCCAGCCGTTTATCCACTCCGTCTTCCGGATATTTGTTATTAATATCCGTAATGACCTTGTTGAGGATCTGAAATTTCTTCTTTGGAGCCATATCTGCATAACACTGGAGAAACCGCTCAGAAAGATAATTGATCTTATCTCCATTCAGCATCTCATATTTCTTCTCTGCCAGCTGAACTTTATACTCCGTCAAATCAATAATCACTGCTTCTGTAAGCTTTGCAGAATCTGTTGGCATGACCCTCTGACGGACAATATCATTTCCGTCTTTTTCATCCTGTCGGTGAACGTATGTCATTTTATAATTCATTTTTAAAAGGGCAAGATGCACAACACTATTTAACTGGAACGTAACACACAAAAGATCCGCTGACGGAATGGTCACGCTGTCGCACATAATGTCAAAAAGATTTTCAGCAAGCACTCTGGTTGCCTCAATAAAACTCTCATCATCCGTCTCTTCCATTGTCTCAAGGAGACTCAGCATCGGTGAAACACTGCCGTCAAACTGGCATTTCTTTGCATCATCACTTTCCAGTATTTTAAAAATGTGTCCGCGTACAAATTCCATCAGATCCGGTCCCATATCCAGAAGTGTTCCGGATAACCCCAGATAACCGTTATTACTGTCAAGAATGTGCAAAATTCCTTTGCGGATTATAATATCATCTCTCTGTATTTTTAACATATCTTTCCTTTTCCTTTTCTATTTCACTGTCTGAGTATATAGGAATATTCCTGCCAGGTCAACCGCAAAAATATTTCATATTTATTCTCAACCCCTCCATTGATTTCCATAGCCGAACATGAAAAGAAAGAGGAATCTCTCTGTTTCTAAAAAACTCAAGATTCCCCTCTCAAAAAGGATTAAATTCGTAAAAAGTTGATTATTTTACAACAGCTTTTAATTTTTCTGTTAAAGCCGGAACGATCTTATTAAGATCTCCAACAATACCGTAATCTGCTACATCAAAGATAGGAGCTGTCTCATCTTTGTTGATTGCAATGATGATGTCAGACTCTTCCATACCTGCAACATGCTGGATTGCTCCAGAAATACCGATTGCGAAGTATACATTAGGACGTACTGTTTTTCCTGTCTGTCCTACCTGAAGGTCTTTTGGCTGCCATCCGTTGTCTACTACAGCACGAGAGCAGCTGACTTCTCCGCCGAGAACATCTGCTAATTCTCTTAACATAGCGAATCCTTCTTCTCCAACTCCACGTCCGCCGGATACAAGGATCTTAGCATCCATGATATCAACAACATCAGATACGGATTTTACAACATCAAGGATTTCTACATATTTGTCGTTTGGTGTAAATCCTGGATTGAATTCGATCACTTCAGCTTTTGCTCCTTCGATCGGATCAATCTTCTGCATAACACCAGGACGTACAGTTGCCATCTGTGGACGGTTGTCCGGGCAGGCAATTGTTGCGATTGTATTTCCACCGAATGCAGGACGTGTCATAAGCAGCTGATTGTGTTTCTGCTCTTTTCCTGGAATCGGATTTAATGGGAAATCACCAATCTCAAGTACAGTACAGTCAGCTGTCAGACCTGTTGCAACCCTTGCGGATACACGAGGACCTAAGTCACGTCCGATGGCTGTTGCACCTACCAGCATGATTTCCGGTTTGTATTCGTTGATTACAGATGCAAGTGCATGTGTATATGGTTCTGTTCTGTAGTCTTTCAGTTCAGGATCGTCTACAACGATTACTTTGTCTGCGCCGTATTTTGCGAGATCATCTACCAGTCCTTTTACGTCAGAACCAACAAGAACTGCTGTTACATCTGTGTCTAAGTCTTTTGCTAAGTCTTTTGCTTTGCCGAGCAGTTCGAAAGCGATTCCGCTTAACTCATTGTCTACCTGCTGTGCAAAGACAAATACGCCTTTATATTCTTCTAAACCCATTTTCTTCTCCTTTATTTCCTTTCAAGTGCGCCGCGACGTACTTGCCAACCGGGACTCCATGCAAAACACAGAATCCGCGGCATCCGCCGAAGGCTAAGAAATCTTGTCTCGAAAATTCCTTAAATTACATGTTTTTCAGTTAATTTATCAACGATATAATTGACTGCTTCTTCTGGATCAAGAGTAACTTTCTCTCCAGCACCTTTTCTCACTTTGTCAGATGCTTTCGCGATCTTTGTAGGAGATCCTGCAAGACCAAGATTAGAATCATCTACATCTTTCAGATCTTTTCTTCCCCATGTTGTTACTTCTGCATCATAAGCATCAAAAATTCCGCCTGGTGTCATGTAACGTGGCTCGTTTAATTCAGATAATGCAGTGATCAGGCAAGGCATTTTTGCTTTTACTACATGATATCTGTCGTCATACTGACGCTGAACGATTACGCTGTCTCCTTCGATTTTGATATCCTGTGCATAAGAAATAACAGGAATATCCAGATGTTCGGAAATCTGAGGTCCAACCTGGGCTGTATCACCGTCGATTGCCTGACGTCCTGTGATGATCAGGTCATAATCCAGGTTTCTGATCGCTCCTGCGATTGTTGTGGAGGTTGCCCATGTATCTGCTCCTCCGAGGACTCTGTCGGTTACAAGGATTCCTTTGTCTGCTCCCATAGCCATAGCCTCACGAAGAACTTCATCGGCTTTTGGAAGTCCCATAGTAAGAACAGTAACTTCTGCTCCATATTCGTCTTTGATTCTAAGTGCAGCTTCCAGACCAGCTTTGTCATCTGGGTTCATGATTGTAAGCATTGCACCTCTGTCTAATGTACCATCCGGATTGAATTTAACTCCGCCTTTTGTATCTGGTACCTGTTTTATACAAACAACTATCTTCACGGTATTACCTCCCTTATTTCAATAAGCTTCCAGAAATTACCATACGCTGAACTTCTGATGTTCCTTCGTAGATTTCTGTGATCTTAGCATCACGCATCATACGTTCTACTTCGTATTCTCTGATATATCCATAACCACCATGCAACTGAACAGCTTTTGTTGTTACTTCCATAGCAACTTCTGCTGCGTATAATTTAGCCATAGCAGCTTCCACACTGTATGTCTTCTGTGTAGCTTTTGCCATAGCAGCTTTGTATACCAGGTTCTTAGCAGCTTCTACTTTTGTAGCCATATCTGCTAACTGGAACTGTGTATTCTGGAACTGTCCGATCGTACGTCCGAACTGTTTTCTTTCTTTTACATATTCGATCGTGCGCTCTAATGCACCTTCTGCAAGACCAAGTGCCTGGGAAGCAATACCAATACGTCCTCCGTCAAGAGTATGCATTGCGATACCGAATCCTTTTCCTTTCTTTCCTAAAAGGTTCTCTTTTGGAATACGGCAGTCTTCAAAGATCAGTTCATATGTAGCTGAACCGCGGATACCCATCTTCTTTTCTTTTGTTCCGAAGGAGAATCCCGGTGTTCCTTTTTCAACGATGAAAGAAGAAATCTCTTTCTGCTTTCTTCCACGTTTTTCAACGGTTCCTGTTACAGCGATGATGATGTAAACATCTGCGTATTTACCGTTTGTGATGAAGCATTTAGATCCGTTTAATACCCACTCGTCTCCATCTAATACAGCTTTTGTCTGCTGTCCCTGAGCGTCTGTACCAGCTCCTGGCTCTGTCAGACCGAAAGCTCCTAATTTCTTACCGGAAGCCAGATCCGGAAGATATTTTTTCTTCTGCTCTTCTGTACCGAATGTTAAGATCGGATCCATACATAATGATGTATGAGCAGATACGATAACGCCTGTTGTACCGCAAACTTTAGATAACTCTTCCACACACATAATGTAGGTAAGAGGATCGCATCCCTGTCCGCCGTATTCTTTCGGAATCGGAATACCAAGGAATCCGCTTTTTGCCATTTTTGCAACAGTTTCTTCCGGGAACTGTTCATTTTCATCCACGTCCTGTGCAAGAGGCTTTACTTCTTTCTCGGCAAACTCTTTGAAGAGAGTTCTAGCCATCTCATGTTTCTTACTTAATGTGAAATCCATTCTTTATTCCTCCATAATTGATTCTATAAAGTTAATCTTCCGCACCAGTCCTCCCTGAAAAAACCAATGCGGAAGAAAAGCTCTCAATCTTATTTGCTGTAATCGTAGAATCCTTTACCAGTCTTCTGTCCTAATAATCCTCCACGAACCATCTTTCTTAATAATGGATGCGGACGATATTTTGGATCACCAAATTCATTGTAAAGTACTTCCATGATTGCAAGGCAGACATCAAGACCTACTAAGTCACCAAGTGCTAAAGGTCCCATCGGATGATTTGCTCCCAGTTTCATTGCAGTGTCAATTCCTTCTACAGAAGCGATTCCATCTGCATAGATTCCGATTGCTTCGTTGATCATTGGGATTAAGATTCTGTTAACTACGAATCCTGCTCCTTCTTCTACCTGTACAGGAGTCTTTCCGATTTCTTCAGAAATTGCAACGATCTTGTCAACTGTCTCTTTTGGTGTATTGATTCCTGCGATTACTTCAATCAGTTTCATAACTGGAGCAGGGTTGAAGAAATGCATTCCGATCAATGGACGATCAAGTCCTGCACCGATTTCTGTGATAGATAAAGAAGATGTGTTAGTTGCGAAAACAGCATCTGCTTTACAGATATCCTGCAGTTCTTTGAATGTCTGTTTTTTGATTTCCATGTTTTCAATCGCTGCTTCAACGATCAGATCACAGTCTGTACAGATTTCTTTTGTACCAGTTGTGATTTTTGCAAGAACAGCGTCTGCTGTTTCCTGATCCATTTTTCCTCTTGCAATACGTTTTTCAAATCCTTTTGCGATCTTTGCTTTTCCGTTTGCAGCAAATTCATCATTGATGTCGCAAAGGCAAACTTCATATCCTTCTGTCTGGGCAAATGCCTGTGCAATTCCGCTGCCCATTGTTCCAGCACCGATAACTCCAACTTTCATTCTAATTCCTCCTAATAAATATAAACTCATGAAGAATCCGCCGCCGGCAGTGCCGGCAGCATGATCCAAAACTGACTATTTGTTTTTAAATCCGTCTACTTTTGTTTTATTTAAGAATGCTTCCATTCCTGCTTTCTGATCTTCTGTCTCGAAGCAGCTTCCGAATGCTTTCTCTTCGATCACGATTGCCTGATCCATATCTGCGTCAAGGCCTTCGTTGATCGCTTTCTTGCATGCGCGGACTGCGATCGGAGCGTTCTTTGCGATCTTTGCAGCCATCTTCTTTGCTGCGTCCATAAGCTCAGCCTGTGGATATACGGCATTTACAAGACCGATTCTGTATGCTTCGTCTGCTTTGATGTTGAAAGCAGTGTAAATCATCTCTTTTGCTTTTCCAGCGCCTACAAGACGTGCAAGTCTCTGTGTTCCGCCAAATCCCGGAGTAATTCCGAGTCCTACTTCAGGCTGTCCGAAAACAGCGTTGTCAGAGCAGAGTCTGATATCACAGCTCATGGAGATCTCGCATCCTCCGCCAAGGGCGAATCCGTTGACTGCAGCGATTACAGGAATCGGGAATGTTTCGATCTTACGGAATACATCGTTTCCTGTTTTACCGAATGCTTCTCCTTCTTCTTTTGTCAGTGTGCTCATCTCTCCGATATCAGCACCTGCAACGAAAGATTTTTCTCCTGCTCCTGTCAGAATGACAGCTCTTGTCGCATCCAGATCGATTGCGTCAAATGCTGCTTCGATTTCTTTTAACACTTCACTGTTCAGTGCGTTTAACGCTTTTGGACGGTTGATCGTCACGATTCCGACAAAACCATCCTGTTCATATGTAACGAATTCCATCTTAGAATTCTCCTTTCCCATCGTTTCAGTAAAATCTACAGGTTTTATTCGTATTTTTCAACGATTGTTGAGCAGCCCATTCCACCGCCGATGCAAAGAGTTGCAAGACCTTTCTTCACGTCATCTCTTCTCTGCATTTCATGAAGCAGTGTAACAAGGATACGGCATCCTGAAGCTCCTACCGGATGTCCAAGAGCGATTGCTCCACCGTTAACATTGACTTTATCCATATTGAAGTTTAATTCTTTTGCTACTGCTACAGACTGAGCTGCGAAAGCTTCGTTTGCTTCTACTAAGTCCATATCATCAATTGTAAGTCCGGATTTAGCGAATGCTTTCTTTGTAGATGCTACCGGTCCGACACCCATGATCTTAGGATCAACACCGCCAAGAGCTCCTGTGATGTATGTAGCCATTGGTGTTACACCTAATTCTTTTGCTTTTTCTTCGCTCATTACAACAACTGCTGCTGCACCGTCATTGATTCCGGAAGCGTTACCTGCTGTTACCATTCCGTCTGCTTTTCCTGAGCAGCATCTTAATCCTGCAAGTGTTTCTTCTGTTGTTCCCGGTCTTGGTCCCTCGTCTGTATCAACGATCACTGTTTTCTTTCTCTGTTTTACTTCTACAGGAACGATCTCATCTTTGAATTTTCCAGCTTCCTGTGCTGCAACAGCTTTCTGCTGAGATTTTGCTGCAAAAGCATCTAACTCTTCACGAGTTAAGTTCCACTGTTCTGCAACGTTCTCTGCTGTGATCATCATATGATAATGATTGAATGCATCTGTTAACGCGTCATTTACCATTGTATCAACCAGAACGCCGTTGTTCATACGATATCCGAAACGAGCTTTCTGTAATGCGAATGGAGCCATTGACATGTTTTCCATACCACCTGCAACTACAATGTCAGCATCTCCTGCCTGAATCATCTGTGCTGCCATGTTTACACAGTTAAGACCAGATCCACAAACTACGTTTACTGTAACTGCCGGTACTTCGATTGGAAGGCCTGCATTGATGGAAGCCTGGCGAGCAACGTTCTGTCCTAAACCAGCCTGGATTACACATCCCATATATACATGGTCCACTTTGTCAGCCGGAACTCCAGCTCTGTTTAATGCTTCTTTGATTACGATTGAACCAAGATCTGCTGCCGGAGTCGTGCTTAATCCTCCGCCCATTTTACCAATTGCTGTACGGCATGCTCCTGCGATAACTACTTTCTTTGCCATATCAATTCTCCTCCATAAAATTAATTTTCAAGTGCTGATGATAAATATCATCCTTGTGTTAATAGTATCACAATCTTTATTTCTTTTCAATTAATAATTTTTAAAAAGAATTCCAATAAATATTACAAATCCCCGAAACCCGCATAAATACTGGGCTTGCGCTTGTATACAATCCGTGTCGGAAATTGTATTTTTTTTAACACAATCTTAATAAATTGGAAGCTGACTTTTTTTCTCTATAGGAAAAAGCACGGTTTTGCGAGGTTTTTTTTTAAAATTTTCGTCAAAAAAATAACAATTTTCTATTCATTTTATATAATTTTCCCCATATTTTTTCTATTTTTATGTGCAATCCTCACAATGTTTTCCTCTGTAAGTTTTCAGAAAAAAAGAAAAGAGAGCAGATCATCTGCTCTCTCAATCAGCGGTCCTGCATGCTGATGCATTCAATGGCCACAGGGCCTCCCCGCACAACTTCAATATTCGTAAACCGTTCTTTAAAAACCTTCAAAATTGAATCATTTTTTGTTTCTGTCCGGATCGCTTCAATCAGAACGCTGTCTTTTCCCATATCCTTGATCAGAAAACGGAACACTTCTCCCATCTGGAAAATCTCTGCTCTCTGTTTCGCATTGATGCTTTTTACTTTGATGTACATGATTTCTTTGGTACGGATTGATGTATCCGTATAATCGATTACTTTTATTACTTCAATGCTCCGGTTCAGCTGCTTTTTGATCTGCTCAAAAGTTTTGTCATCCGCATCAATACAGATTGTCATTCTGGACATTGTAGGATCTTCCGTCTCTCCCACTGTCAGACTGTGAATATTATACGCTTTTCCGGAAAACAATCCGGAAATCCTTGCGAGCACGCCGACCCTGTTTTCTACAAATAAAGATAACCATCTTCTCTTCATCTCTCTTCCTCCTATCGTTCCATGATCAGATCAGTAATAGAACCATTTGGTTTCACCATAGGCATTACCAGTTCTTCGTCTTCTATAATAAACTCGATCAGCGTCGGGCCGTTTTTCTTCTCCCTTGCTTTTTCAAAGGCAGGGATGATCTCTTCCTTTTTAAAGACTCTGATTCCCTGCGCGCCGTAACTTTCTGCAAGTTTGACAAAATCCGGCGTATATGGAGGACACTTGGAAAAATCATTTCCGCAGAAATGTTCACAGCTCTTTCTCCTTCTCAGGCAGGTTCCTGCGTATTTTTTGCCGTAGAACAGATCCTGCCACTGGCGTACCATTCCGAGATATCCGTTATTTAAAATACAGATTGTGATCGGCAGTTCCTGTACCACTGCGGTTGCCATTTCCTGAGAATTCATCTGGAATCCTCCATCGCCGCAGATAGTGATCACATCTCTTCCCGGATTACCGATCGCCGCCCCGATTGCCGCCGGAAGACCGTATCCCATAGTTCCAAGTCCGCCGGACGTCAGCATCTGGCGTTTGCCCCGCAGTTCCAGAAACTGCGTTGTCCACATCTGATTCTGTCCTACATCTGTCGTTACGATCGGTTCATCATAAAATTTATTGATCGCATCGATGATCTGGATCGGAACCAGCTTTTCCTTTTCTTCCATTTTAATTGGATATTTTTTCTGCCAGCTTTCCATCGTTTCCAGCCAGCGCTCTGTCCTGCACGCCTCTTCATGTTCTGCAATCTCTGTCATAAGCTCGATGGCTTCTTTGGCATCTCCGACAATCGGAACATCAACGGTAACATTTTTTGAGATTGCCGCCGTATCAATATCAATATGTATGATCTTGGCCTTTGAAGCGAACGTTCCCAGCTTGCCGGTAATTCGGTCGTTGAATCTGGTTCCGATGGAAATCAGAAGATCAGAGCTGTTCACCGCCTCATTGGCCGCATAATTTCCATGCATTCCTATATTTCCAAAATACAGCGGATGATTGGTCGGAACAATCCCTCTTCCCATAATCGTTGTAACCACAGGAATCCTGAGCATCTCCATCAGACGGGTCATTTCATCAAATGCCCCTGAAATCTTAGCTCCTCCTCCAATCAAAAACAAAGGTCTCTTTGCTTTATAAATCATCTCCATTGCTCTGAGGATCTGTCCATGATGTACTTTGGTATTCGGTTTATATCCGCGGATATTGACTGTCTCCGGATATTCATCGCTTCCCAGCTCTGCCATAACATCTTTTGGAAGATCCAGGAGTACAGGCCCCGGTTTTCCTGTTCTGGCAATATAGAACGCCTCTTTGATCAGACGATTCAAATCTTCTCTCTTGCGGACCACAATTACAAACTTTGCAATATTCCGGGTTACTCCAACGATATCTACTTCCTGGAAAGTATCATTTCCGATCAGATTCGTTGCTACCTGTCCTGTAAAGCATACAAGCGGAACACTGTCATAATTAGCAGTTGCAATTCCAGTTACAAGATTTGTAGCTCCAGGTCCGCTGGTCGCAAGACAGACGCCAACCTTGCCGGTTGATCTGGCATAACCGTCTGCCGCATGAATCAGTCCCTGCTCATGACGCGGCAGTATAAGTTCCACCTGATCCTGTTTATAGATCTCATCAAAGATATCTATAACGCAGGCTCCAGGATATCCGAAAATTTTCTCAACACCTTCTTCCTGCAGTGCTTTTACTAAAAATTCATTTCCTGTCATTTTACCCATACTATTTTTCCTCCATCTCTTCTGCAGCCTCTTCCTCCAATGCGTATTTTACTTCTTCCTGAGCTTCTGCCTTAAAGCCTTCAATCGTCTCTTCCTGTACCACCGGAAGATCTTTCACTGACGAGACTCCAAAACACCGAAGAAACTCTTCCGTCGTTTTGAATAGAATCGGACGGCCTACCGCATCCAGACGCCCGGCTTCACAGATTAAATTATATTCTAAAAGCTTATTGACCGGATGATCGCATTTTACCCCGCGGATTGCTTCAATTTCCTGCTTGGTGACCGGCTGCTTATATGCGATGATCGACAGCGTTTCCAGCATCACATCCGTAAGCTTTGGTTTCTTTGGATGATTTACAATTCTGATCAATGCCTCATAATATTCTGGTTTTGTACAAAGCTGAATGGAATCGTCAAATTCCAGCAGCCGAATTCCTCTCTCCGGCCGTTTATACTCCCTTTTCAGCTGATCGATCAGATATTCCAGCAGATCATCGTCCACATTCAGCGCTGTCTTCAGCTGTTTTTTGGAAACACTTGTTCCCATGGAAAATAGGATTCCTTCAATCATTGCCTGTTTTTCTTTCATCTTTCTGCTCCAATGCTTCTATTATAATGTCACCCCCGATGGTTTCCTGAGCTGCCCAGATCCTCCCCTGCTTCATCAGCTCCAATATTGATAAAAAAGCAACAATCGCGGCTTCCTTCGTTTTCTGAATTTCCATGATTTGAAAGAAACTAGCGGTTTTGCTGCTTCGGATATACTGATCGATTTCTTCTATCTTATCTTCCAGCTTGATCTCTTCTTCATGAATCTCACCAAAATCACTTCGAATCGGATCTTTCTTATTCTCACGCCTGCGCATTACAAAACAGAATACTTCGCATAGTTTTTCAACAGAAACTCCTTCCAGAAGCTCTGACGGATCGATCTCTTCTTTGTAGGCCAGCACCTCTTCCGGAATCTGCGGCTCTTTGTAAAAACTTTTTTCCGCTTCCTGGCCGTATGCCCGGAGTTTCCCTGACGCATACTTATAAATCTTATACTCGATCAGCCGCCGGACCAGCTCTTCTCTCGGATCTCCTTCTTCTTCCTCTTCTTCCGGAGCCGGCAGAAGCATCTTCACTTTGATCTTAAGCAGAGTTGCTGCCATGACCAGGAAATCGCTCATACTGTCCAGCTTCGCCTCTTTCATTGCCTGGATATACTCCATATACTGTTCCGTGATTTCTGCAATCGGGATATCATAGATATCCACTTTATTCTTCTCAATCAGATGCAGCAGAAGATCCAGCGGACCCTCGAATACATTCAGTTTGATATCTAATGCCATGTCTTATCTCTCCGACTTTTTAATGTAATGCAGGATATTTCCGGTTTGTTAAACAGCCGCAGTTTGATCGAATGGTTCCCAAGTCCCCTGCTTAGGATCATTGTGCTGTTTCCAATATGAAATTCCCCTGCATCATACTTTGGAAACAGCTGAAACTGCGGTGAAATCACTCCCCGGTTTATTTTCGGTATTCTGACCATTCCTCCATGAAAATGTCCTGCCAGGACCAGATCCGCTCCCCACTGCGCATAAGTTTCAAAATAATTAGGATTGTGGGCAAGAAGAATCTGAAACCTGTCGCGAAACGCTTTCCCAACTGCCTGTTCCATATCTTCCTGTTTCATCTCCGGAATCCGGAATCTTTGATAAAATTTTGGTTCAAGATCCACTGCCGTCAGATGAATGAACTGCCCTTCCTGTTCCAGGATCACAGTCTCATTGGACATATGCCACACGCCGTATTCCTTCAGTTCATGAATGTATTCTTTGTATCTGACTCCGAAAATCTCTTCATTTCTCATCAGACGCAGCTCGTGATTGCCATCTGCGTAATAGACCGGATATTTCTCTGCCAGCTGATGCATCAGCTTAAGCGGCACCTCAATTGACTTGTCCTCTTTACTGATCAGCATGTCTCCGCCTGCCAAAATCATATGCGGTCTGCATTTTTTCACCATCTCTATCAGTTCCCTGTTTTCCTCGCCAAACTCACTGCAGTGAAGATCCGTAAGAAAAACAATCCGAAAATCATCAAAAGCCTCCGGAATCTTCGGAGACCGAATCTCATATCGTTCAACGACTAATTTTTTATTTTCTCTCCTGCTTGCCAGCACGACCACAACTGTAAAGATCACGGCCGCTAAAATAAATCCCCCTATCCAAAAAGGAATCATAACTGCTCCCTCCCTCACACAGAGAGTTTCCGCCTGTCCTCTGTTCACTATCATACTTTTTTCTATTTTACTAAATATAAATAGAAAATACAAGATGGGCAATCAAGAAAGAATCCTTGGCTTTTCTATCCTTTCTCAGTTTTTTCCCTTAGAAGCCTCCTGGAAAATCTTTTCGACCCATAGAAAGCTTTCCCTTCATGGTCTGCCTGACAAAGAACCAAAAAACGAAGGCGGCAAGAACCATTTTGTCTCACCGCCTTCGTTCTTTGTGTTTTGAGTCAAGGAAAACAGCTTACTCCACAATCGCGATCGTGCTTCCAATGTCAAGAGCCGGAATTTCTGCTTTTTCTACACAGATCGTTCCCGGCAGACACTCTGCATCCTCACCGTTGAAGCTGTATGTAACATGTCCCAGATTTGCAAGGTTTTCATTGGCAACATCTCCGACTTTCACAATCTTATATTCCTTGCCGTCAATCACCAGCTTGCATCCTGGCTTCACTACGCCGTTTACGGGATTTACATCGATGGCATAGCAGAAATCTTTCAGTGTATCCGGCGCATTGTCACCAAACGTAACAAAGATTCCTTCGTCCTTGAATGCTTCTACCATATCACCTTTTCCTTTAATCGTTACCTGATACATCATACTATTTTCCTTTCTTTAAGTTATTTATTCTCCACTGCTATTTATACAGTCCGAAACTTGCTACAAATGCAACCAGTACTCGCGGTACACCAATGATAAACCTTGAATATAAAACAGACGGAACACCAACCTCTACTGTTTCCGGTTCTGCTTCAGCGAGTCCCAGTCCTACAGGAATGAAGTCACATGCGCACTGTGTATTGATGGCAAATAATGCCGGAAGCGCAAGGCTTGGCTCAATGTTTCCTTTTCCGATTTCCACACCGATCAAAGTACCGATAATCTGGGCGATAACCGCTCCAGGTCCAAGCAGACAGCTTAAGAACGGAATAGAACAGATAAATCCCAGGATACAAAGACCAATCACGTTTCCGCACAATGGCTGTAAGAGTCTTGCAAACCAGTCACCGAAACCGGATCCCTGAATGATACCGATCAGGAGTGATACGAATCCCATAAATGGGATGATCGTATGAAGAATCGTATTAGTAGATTCTTTTGCTGCCGCGTTGAATGTCGCAACGACTTTACCGGCTCCCATTCCAATCTTCTGGATAAAACTTGATTTTGATGTCTCACCCATTGTCTCAGATACTTTTTTATCTGCGCTGTATTTGAATTCCTTTTCCTCTTTTTCTTCTGCCGGTCCTGCTTCACTCTGGATTGGAGCCTCAGATCCATCCGCCAGCTCAATCTCATTGTTTGTTACACCAGAAACATAAATATCTTCTGTGATATATTTTGCCATTGGACCGGATTTTCCAACCGGGTTAATATTGATAGTCGGAATTCTCTTCTGTGGATAGATTCCGCAGCGAAGAGTTCCGCCGCAGTCGATGATAACAAGGAAAATCTCTTCTTCCGGTACCGTTGTCTTAAATCCGTTGACCGGACGGCATCCTGTCAGGTCAACGATCTTCTGAAGGATGTCAGGTTCTGCTCCGCCTCCTGTAATATATAATAACACATCTTTGCCTTCTTGTGGCTTTACCGTTAAAGGACCGCCGAATCCACCGCTTCCCTGTCTGATTGTAATTGCTCTATATTCTGACATAGTTTTTCCTCCTGTATTTTAATCCATCTTATTTCAATTCATTGCTAAGTTCGATTCCCTGCTGTTTCATAACGATCTTCGTTGTAAAGTCTGTTACCCATCCTGCGAAGAAGTTCATAACAAGACCAACCAGAAGGTAACGGATTGCCAGATCCATCTCATTTAATCCCAGTGTCTGAATTCCAGACGCGATACCTGTATAAATGAACAGCTCTCCGGCATTGATATGAGGGAAGATACCGCTGTTCGTATGGCAGTGATATGCGGCAGACGCATAATAACTTGGTTTCATTCTTTCCGGAAGGAATTTTCCCATGGACAGAGCCATCGGATTTCCTAACATAAATGCTGACAAAAACGGAAGGACTCCGTATGCCAGAATTACATTTCCGGAACACACTTTTGCAAATTTATTGATCTTGTCCTGTCCGATCAGGGCAATGATCGTATTCATTAAGATAAGCAGTAACAGTACTTTCGGTACGATTGTTGATACCCAGCCAATAAGGTTTTGAGCTCCTACATCAAACAATCCCATAAATCCTGATGCGGCATTTACAATTACTTTCATAAATTTCTCCTTTCATTCAGGCTTTTTTCTTGTTGACACCGTAGATCTTATCACCGATTCTGGTAAGAAGCCCCGGTTTCTCCAAGACTTCGCCTCCACTCATAATCGTGTTGTAATTGGAGGAAGCGTTTAACGCTGCTCTGCGCAGAGATACTCCGATCGTTTCGCAGTCTTCTTTCCGAATCGTTCCAACATCAATTCCATTAAAGAAATCCCAGTCTTTAAACCTTGCGAACATCGTAAAGCCTCTCATAAAGCATCCGTCCAGAATAATGCCATTCTGATCGATTGCAAACATAACGATTGCGCCGGCATGGAAACCGCCTTTTGCTTTTCCAATGGCTACTCTTCCCATTTTTCGAAGCTTTGTATAATATTGATTAAAACTTTTCATCTGCACCATCTGCATCAGAAACTGCAGAATCAGGGCAGCCAAAAAACCTACTGCAACGATCATAAAATAAGACATTTTCTTCCTCCTTCTTTCATTATCTAAAAATATTATTTTCTTCTGTTATATACAGCAGCAATTCTTTATAGCTTTTCATAGACCGTATTTTATCGATTACTCCCACGTCTTTTCCTATTGTAAGAATCTCATCATACAGCCTTACCAGCACCGTATCATCTTCCATGGTTTCCGGAATGCCAAGCAGGATCACCAGTTCGACATTTTCACATCCCTCTTCATGAGAAGGGCTTGGATATACTCCCAGGGCAAGGGTAAGTTTTGACAGCAGATTCTTTGTATGCGGAAACGCAATATGCTGATTGAGTATCATTGTGGAATACTGTTCTCTTTTCTCTACTCTGTCCGCGAATCCTTCGTCAAGTTCTCCCTGCTTCGTCAGTGTTTCTGCCATAAGACGAACGTTTTCATCATATGTATGTTCCGGATCCAGGAGAAAGAATCTTTTTTCATCCAGCAGATTCATAAACAGCGAATCAATTCCTCTCCTGATATTTCTTCCTGCATCTGACAGGTATTTTATATTCTCAAATTTCTTCTGGATATATTCCCTGTCAAACACTTCATCCATAAAAATTACCGGTGTTTTGGTATCCAGGTCCAGTTCTGTAGTCGTAACGATATAATCGAATGTATCTTTCTTATGTTCCGCAAAATTCCCATTGTAAAAAAACTCAAATTCCGGCTCCACATCAAAAATCTTTTTCAGCTGGTTCTCAATCAGTCTTCCGATGATTTTTCCGGATCCGCAGACGATCGCAATCCTGCATCTTTTTTCTTCCGGTTCCTGTTCAATCAGAAACACTCCAAAATAAGCTGCCAGAAACGCCATTTCATCTTCTGTGATCGTGATTCCTTCTCTCTTTTCAATGACTTCTTTTCCAATTTCCGCCATTTTATAAGCGACACTGTACTGATTCTTAAAGTCATCGATCATAGGATTATGAATATGCAGACCATATTTCAGCCGATTGATCATAAAGAAAATATGATATACGAAATCATCAAACAATTCATTGGCAATGACCGTTACATTCAGCTCTGAATGGATCCGGTCCAGCATTTCGATGATCATATCCGCGACATCTTCAGACACACTGATTTTGCGTTCAATTTCCTGTGTGTTGGCAGGTGTCCGCATACCTGCTATAGGAATGCACAAAAAGATTCTCTCTTCCTTTGGTATCCTATATCCTTTCACTTTTTCAATCACATTTAGAAATTCATCTACAATAGCGTACGCTTGGTTCTGATAGAGATCCATATATTTTTCTTCCAGATTTTTAATCACATGACCACTTTCAATTCTCTGGATCATAACAACAAAAAACCGATAGAAAAATCCAAATCCCAGCGCATCCAAAGAAAATTTTTCCTGGAAACCAGTTAATTTTTCTCTCACTTCTGAGCCCAATGGAAAATTTAAATATAGCTGTTCGTAAATATTCTCAAGAATAAATAAACGGATGTGTAATTCGTCTCCTATCAACCTCAGTCCCGTATTTGCTTTTCCTTTAATCTTCAGCTGATATTTATCGATGATCTTTCGAAGCTTGTTCAAATCGCTGATTGCTGTTGTCCTTCCTACTTTCATTTCTTCTGACAGATCATCTGTCAGGTACGGCTCTTTCGCATTCATCAGCTGCCAGAACAAATACGCCATCCTCGTCTGCGGAGAATTAAAAAAATCTTTTTCCTGAAAGATTTTATTTCGTATTTCCAAAAATCCTCTTTGATCAAATACGATTAATTTACACTCTCCCTTATTCATACTGATCAATGCATATCCGCCCAGCAGATAGTTCAGCTCCTTTATATCATTGCGAATCGTCTTAGCGGATACATTCAGCTTTCCGGCAATTTTCTCAATGCTGCAAACAGACTGCATCTCAATATTTTTTAAAATGGATGATATCCTGTTTTCATCATTAAAAAGCTCCATCTCTATCCTTTCCATCCGCTTCTGCTTCTTTTATCCTCTCGTTTTACCTCCGGCTACATTAATTGTAACTCCGTGTACATAAGATGCACGGTCACTGGCAAGATACACACACATATCTGCCACTTCTGACAATTTTCCTGATCTTCCAAGAGGCGTAGTTGAAGTCTTCGCATATCCTGCTCTCAAATCGTCTACTGTAATTCCTCTCGTATAAGCCAGTGCAGATTCATAAGCAATGGTTCGAAGTCCTGTTGCTTCCATAATTCCAGGAGCAACTCCTACGACACGAACTCCCTGTTTTCCAAGTTCCTTTGCCCATGATCTTGTCAGAGAATTTACCGCATTTTTTGTTGCCGCATATACACTCTGTCCTTCAGATCCTTCCAGGCCACTTTCAGAAGACATGTTAATGATGACACCGCTTCCTTTTTCCACTAAAACTCTTCCGACTGCCTGTGCACAGAAGAAAACTCCTTTTAAGTTTACGTTACATACTTTATCCCATACAGCTTCATCCAGTTCATACTGTCCTTTTGGATCTTTTGGATCCACCAGAAGCCTTGGAATATTGATTCCCGCATTATTCACTAAAACATCAATCGTTCCATAAGTTTCTTTTACTTTTTCCACCATTGCCTCAACATCTGCCGGCTTCGTTACATCTGTTTTGACATAGAGAAATTTTCCTTCTTCAGCTTCCATTTCAGGAGCTTCCGGTGCCATGTCAGAAATTGCTACATTTGCTCCTACTGACAGGAATTCCTGGGCAACTGCCTTGCCAATTCCAGATGCGCCTCCGGTAACAATAACAGTTTTCCCTTCAAGATTTAACCAAGATTCGCTCATTATAATCCTCCTTTTTAAACTGAGTATCTTTGCTTCATGAGTTCATTATAATGAGCATTGAAATTTAATTTAATGTTGTCATTTTCCGCCGGCAAGAAATTTCATGTATTGTCTTAAAAATATGCTTTCGCTATTTTATGCAGGCTCGATAAGTAATCCATCTTTTCTATGGATTCCATTGATTTTATGTCTGTTTGTGCTGCTGTTTTGCTGCCGTCTTTATATATAATTTTTCCAATTATCTGCCCTTTTTTCACCGGAGCTGTCAAAGAATAAATCTTAATTTCCTTTTTTAAATTTTCTTCTTTCTGTTTGATTCTTGTAATCTTCGTCGTTATCTTTTCCGGATATGCCACCATATCTTTCTTTCCTTTTTCAACCTCAATAGTTCCGATTTCCTTTGCCGTTGTAATATCTTCTATAACCTGACAGTTTGCAAATCCATAATCAAGAAGAGCACTTGCGTCTTGGGTCCGTGACTTGGAATCATCGCTTGCCATTACCACCGCTATCAGATCCACTTGATTTCTCGTAGCTGTGGCACTTAGACAAAATTTCGCCGCACTTGTGCTGCCAGTCTTTAATCCGGTGCAGCCGTTATACTGCCGTATCATCTTATTGGTATTGCTCAGCTGAAATTTAGTTTTTCCTTTTTTTGTATCATGAGTGAATGAGTCCATCCAGATCTTCGTATATTGAAATACATCCGGATGCTTTACTGTCAGTTCTCTTGACATCAGGGCAATATCATAGGCTGTCGTTACATGTCCATCTTCATCCAGACCACAGGCATTCTTAAAAACCGTATGTTTCATTCCCAGTTTTTTCGCTTCCTGATTCATTCTCTGAACAAAAGCATCTTCGCTTCCGGAAATATGTTCTGCCAGAGCAACGACCGCATCATTGGCGCTGGCAACAACTACGCATTTTATAAGAGTTTCCACATCCTGCTTTTCTCCCGATTCCAAAAACACCTGCGATCCACCCATGGATGCCGCATGATCACTGACCGTCACTTCATCCTTTAGGCTGAGTTTTCCTGCATCCAGCTCCTGAAAAATCAGCAGCAGCGACATAACTTTTGTCACACTTGCCGGAGGAAGCTCTTTATCCTTGTCTTTTTCATAAAGCAGTGTTTTGCTGCCTGCTTCCATAACAACTGCTGATTTTGCCGTTAAGTTTAAATCCGGAACTGCTGATGTCACTACCGCTTCCGGCTGATTCGCACAGACGGTATGTACTGCCGTGAAGCAAATGAAAATGACAGCTGCGAATAATCGCTTCATTTTTACACCTCAAATCTCTTATATTACAGTTTAATATGATGTTTTTGGTTTTATACATAAAAAAGAAGCTATCTTTAAGAAATTTTTTTTTATCATTTTTATTATCGTGAAATTATATTCCATATTGAAATTGTAACATATTTCCTTTTTCCCCACAAGATAAAAAATAGGCTTCGCCTATTCAGCTCCCCTGCCCCTCAATCTTGAGGGGTTAGGGGTTTTCTTTTGTTTCTCTTTCCTGCATAATCGTCTTATGAATATCTTACAAAAAATCTTTACAGACCATTATGAAGAAATCAAATA